>Ga0070741_10000143_pt1 | contig 280153 bp, 264 predicted proteins | sample Coa_R1_4_FD_66440 | JGI IMG/M metagenome (GOLD analysis project Ga0070741, IMG submission 66440) | Surface soil microbial communities from Centralia Pennsylvania, which are recovering from an underground coalmine fire - Coalmine... | ecosystem: Environmental > Terrestrial > Soil >...
CACCACCGCCGCCGCCGTAGCCACCACCACCACCACCGAACCCGCCGCCCCCTGCTCCACCGCCACCGCCTACGGAGCTGCCACCGCCACCATTCCCGCCGCCACTGTCTCCGCTGCCGCCTGACCCACTCGGAGCGTTAGCGGCACCGCCGACGCCTGTACCTGCCCCGCCACTCCCTCCCGGGGACCCATTCGTGTTGCCCGTTCCACCGCCGCCACCGCCGCCGAACTTGCCTGTGCCCGTTCCGCCTTTCGAGAATCCGCTGCCGCCGCCGACGACTCCGCCACCGCCGCCGGCCGCTTCACTCGTGCCTCCATTGCCGAGGTGATCGCCACCGGTACCGCCACTGCCCACGGGAGAGCTCCCCAGGAGACCTGCCGCACCGTTGGCGCCAACTGTGCCAGCCGCGCCGCCGGAGGCCCCGCCATCAGCCGCCCCACCGCCGCCCGCCGCGACCACAAGAGGCGTCCCGTCGGCGCGGGTGACCACGGACGCCCCGCCGCCGCCGCCTGAGGATCCGGACCCGCCGCCCCCTCCACCAGACCCCCCGGCTCCGCTAGCCATCGAGGTCGAATCACCTCCCCGACCGCCGACGACCACCGTGAGCACCTCCCCGGGCGTGGCCGAAAATCCCGACTCGAACCCGGTTCCCTCGCCTCCTTCGGTCTGGTCCGCGCTATTGCCCCCAGAAGCGCCAAACACACAGACGTTCACAAACGATTGGTTGTTGGGCACCGTGTAGGTATACGTGCCCGGAGTCGCGAACGTGGGCGGTGTCGCGGCTGTGGCGCTCTTTGTGGCGACGAGAAACAACGACGCACCGCCCAGCGCTACAACCGCGAGAGCCCTCATTTTGCGATGAGGGCGCGTCTGGTGGCCGAACACGGAGGAGCAACGCATTGTCAGGGCGCAGCGATCATTCGATCATCGATGCGGTCTTCGCCATGCCACGCGCCATGTGATCCATCAGCCTCAATCTTCCCGCCCACCGCACTCAGGTCGACGGCACGAAGAATTGCTTGGGGCGAACCAAAGGAACAATCGGCCGTATGGCGGATTACGAGGTCGGAGGGATGAGGGCGCGGGCCGGCCGAGGCCGTCGCCCAGTGGCTCATTGAGGTCCAGCGCGACGACCAGGCCATGCGTGAACTGGCCGCTGCGGCGCCGCCGAGCATGGACGAGGCCGGGGTGCGGGCGATATTGGCGTCGATCGGGAATGTTGCGAAGGCGATGAAGTGGGCCACACCGTGCGTGAAGGCGCGCGTCTATGTCGACCTCGGCGTCCGCATTACCTACTCGCCGGCCTCGGGCTACGTGATCGTCGAGGCGGCGCCTTATGTAGCTTGTGTCGTGGGGTCAACACGCACTGACAGGCTCGGCCCAACGCAGCAAGAGCAGCCGTCACTTCCTCTTCGTCAGCTCCGCGAACGTGGGCACGCCCGGCAGCCGGCCCTGCATCCAGAACACGACGCCGAAGGCGATGACCGCGAACAGGATCAGCGAGGCCGCCCGCGGTCCGGACATCACCGGCGACGACGAGACCACTGCCAGGCCGGGCGGCAGGTGGCCCGCCGCGCCGCCGGTGGCAAATTCCGCCGACTCCGAGCCGCTCGGGGGGGAGGCACTCGGAGCCGGCGCGGCCGACGCCCCGTTCGCCCCGGCGCTGGGGGCGGCGGCGTTGGCCACGGCCGCGGGGGATGCGGCCGAATGGTGGACGCCCGAACTGGGCGCGGAGGAACGGGCCGGCGCCGGAGCAGGGGCCGGGCGAGGAGTCGGTGCGGGCCTCGGCGCGGGCTTGGGGGCGGGCGCCGGCACCTGGGTCGACGGCAGCGACCCCGACTTGGCCTGCTTGAAGTCCTCGGTCACCCAGATGGCACCGTTGGCCTCGACCACGCCGACGCCGACGTACTGGAAGGCGGGGTCGACCATGTTGGCGAAGTGATGCGGGCTGGCCTCGAGCGCCGCCTCGATGCTGGTGACGTCGCTACCGGTACCCACGTTCTCGCCCAGGGTCCGCCAGTTGCTGACCTGGCTGCCCAGGTCGGGGTTGTGCGACAGCCCCGCCGGGCCCGCCATCTGCGCGCTCCATCCCCGGGCCACGTTGATCAGCTGGCCGTCGGTCGCAAGCGGCGGCACCCCGTTCTTGGCCCGCACCACGTTGAGCAGGGCGAAGAACTGGGCCTCGTCCACGTTGGAATCGGCCTTGGCCGGCGGTGCGACCACCAGGGCCAGGGCCACACCGATCAGCGCTGCCAATGATGTCGCTACCAGCCGATGCCCCAGCGGCCGCCGAACCCTCGTGGTCGCACCCATACGAGGGCTATCGGTCGAGTGACTAGTCCGCTTTAGCTAGTTCGAGCGATTTTTCACGAATTGGCCGACTCCGGCGGCCGTGGCGGAGACCAGGCCCAAGCCCACTGCGACGCCGCCGACGGCGTCGGTCGGGTAGTGGGCGCCGGTCTGGACGACGGCGATCGATACGAGCACCGCAAGCGCGGCCGCGGGTACAGCGGCGACCACGACGGCGGGCACACCCCAACGGCGATAGGCCACGAAGACGATGACCGCCGCAAGCGACGACGCCAGCGTCACGTGTCCCGACGGGTACGACAACGCGTGACCGATGGTGCGATGGACGGTCGGTTTGGCCGCCATCTCCAAGAGACCCGCGAGCAACGGACCGACGATGCAGACGGCAACGGCGACGCGGTCGTCGAAGGCGTAGGCGATCGTCACCACAACGAGCAGGGCCGTCACAACAAACCACGGCGAGCCGAGGTACATGATGTGTCGCCAGGTCTCGGCGTACGACGGCTTCGTGTAGCCAAGCGTGTGGTCCAACGAGACCAGACCGTGCACGTGCCAAACGACCACCGCCAAGATGGCGAACACCCCCAGGCATGCGAGCGCGACGCCGACGAGCACCGATGTGATCGTCGTCTCCGACTCGCGGCGCGCTGCGGTTTGGGTCGCGGCCATCAACACCGAGGCTAGGAGCCCTTTGCTCCGCGCCGGCTTCGCGTCAGTTCGACTTGTCAGGCCGGGGCAACTCGAACCACACGCTCTTGCCGCCTGGGCGCTCGTCGACGCCCCACGAAGTTGCCAGCGCCTCAACAAGGCCCAAGCCCCTCCCCGAGGTGTCTTCCTCGGCCGCGTCGCGACGGCTCGGCATGGCCGCACTGTGGTCGGCGACGTCGATGCGGATCGCGTCGGGCGTCATGCTCACGCTGAGTTCAATCTCGGACTGCGCGTGCAAGATCGCGTTCGTCACGAGTTCCGACGTCAACAGCCCGACGACGTCGAAGAGCTCGTCGCACTCCCATCGATGCAGTGTCTCGTCGACGAAGCGGCGGGCTGATGCGGCGCTCTGGGGCTGGGCGTCGAGCTTGGCTCGCGCCGTCTCGGCCGCCACCTGCACCAGCTCCATGAGTCCGGCGACAGCAAGCAACTCGTCGACGAGCTGCGAAGGGCGCAGCCCCTTTTCGAGGTAGCCGACGGCGCCGCCGGCCAGGGCCTCGGACTCCATGCGCGAGCGATCGAAGCCGGACAGCACAACGACCTTGGTGTCGGGCGACGCGGCACGGATCTGCGGGAGCGCCTCCATGCCGCTGAGCACCGGCATCGACAGGTCGAGCACGAGAAGGTCGGGCTGATGCTCACGAGCGCTGTCGATGGCCTCGACGCCGTTCTCGGCCTCGGCCACCACCTGGAAGCGGCCGCTGCGTTCCAACGTCACCTTCACCAGGTGTCGCATGTCCGCGAAGTCGTCGGCGACGACCACGCGAAACGGCGACTGCTCTGCCACTACTGCGAGCCGCTGCGGGTCCGCCTGCCCTTGCTCAACGGCCTATTCGACTTCCGGCCCGTCCCCCGTGCCCGTCGCAATGGTTCCGCATCCGGATCGACGTCCAGATGGCTGTCGTCGATCTCGAGCTCGCCCGGTGCGAACGGCTCGTTGATATCGATCTCGTACTCCGGCGCCGGCTCAGGAGTGGGCGCCCTCTTGGCCGCAGCCACCGGGCGCTGACGGCGACGCTTGGCCGGCCGCGGCGCCGGCTCCGGCTCCGGCTCCGGCTCGACATCGAGCTCTTCCTCTAGCTCTGGTTCCGGCTCGACGGGCCGACGACTGTGACGAGCCGGCGACGGTGCGCCGCCACCAGGAAGGGCACCCACCACCGCGTCGATGATGGTCTGGAGCTGCTCGTCGCTGACCGTGGGTGGCGCTGCGCGCACCGCAATGCGCTTCCGCAGCCGTGCCACTTCGTCGGTCAGCGTTGCGAGCGTGTCGCTGAGTTGGGTCTCGCGCTCGATGGCGTCGGTCAGCTGCCGGCTCAGCACCTCGACCTCGGTACGCAGCGGCTCCACCGCGGCTTCGGTCTCGACCCGGATCGCATCGGCGACACCGTCGACCATCTCGCCGTCCTGGTCCGGCGTTCCTTCGAGCGCGTCGCGCAACATGGCGAGCGTCCGATCGAGCTGCCCACTCACGGCATCGAGCCGCACCTCCAACTCGGCTGTACCCGTGTCGCCAGCCGTACCCACATCGGTGCGCAGCGATTCCAGGTCTGATCGAACCCCCAGGAAGTCCGACCGCACGGCCCCGACCTCCGACCGCACGGCGGCGAACTCCGATCGCACACCGCCGAAGTCTCCGCGCAGCTCGGCCATCTCCTCGCGCAGCAGCCCCACTCCCGAGCGCTGCTCGAGCTTCGTTAGTCGCTTGTCCAGGTGCGCCTGAAGGTCGGCCAGGGCGGTGTCGTCCTGCGCAGGCCCCCCCGAAAGGGCGGCATCGACGGCGTCGAGCCGGGCGGCTACCTCCTTGTCCATCTGCTCGATGCGCTCGCCGAGCAGGCGACCCAACTCGACGCTGCTCTCGGCCTGCTCGGAGGTCTGGTCGATGGCCCGACGGGCGGCGTCGACGATGCTGCGCAGATCCAACGACAGGTCCTGCATGAGCGCTGACAGACGTCGCAGCAGCTCTTCGGTTTCGCGACTGTGGCGGCGCAGCTCCGCGTAAGAGCGGTCGTCGGTGGCGGCCCGGTACAGCGCTAGCTCGGAGGACCCTGTCGCGCGGGCGCCGGGCGCCTGCACCGTGGTGCTCAGTGATTGCACACGCTCACGGATCGACGCCAGCGCGTCCTGCAGGCTGCCCATGCGGGCAGCCGGACGCTCGGGCTCGAACACCACGTCAGCCTCGTCGTCGAGTGGATCGCCGTGCGGCGATGCCTCGTCGGCGGGATCCGGGCCGAGCTCGTCGTCGTCGCTTTCGGGGATCAACACCGAGCGACGTGCGATGAACGAGGCCTCTTCAAAATGCGGCGGGTTCTCGTCGGCCAGCTCGTCCCACGGCAGGTCGCTGGCCGGGGCCTCTTGCGAGGAAGGATCCTCATCCTTGTCGCGAGTGCGCTCGGTCGTGGCCCGACCGCCCTTGTCCGTCACGGCCTCGTTCCACGGATCGTCGCCGCCCACAGGCGCGAGCCTGAACTCCTCCGCGCCCTCGCCTGCGGGCGGTCGCCCCTCGCGACGGTCGCGTGCCACGGCAAGACAGTACCCAACGCCTGATCGGGCAACCGCCGCACGCGAGGCGGGGTTTTGCTCAGCCGGTCGCGACCGAGGTGGGCCCGCCAAACAGGCGATCGAGCCACGACGCTCGGGTCGGGAGCTCCCGTGCCGGCTCGATGTCGGCCGCTTCCAACTGCCGCTCGAGCACCAAGAGCTGCCGCCGTTGCGCCGTCACGCGGGCTTGGAGGATGTCGTTGGCCGCTTCGAGTTCGTCGATGTGGACGCGGGCCACGTGCCGGTCGGCCTCCAGACGATCGATCGTCGCCCGGGCGTCGTGCAGCTGCTGCAGGAGGTCGCCGTCAGGCCGACTCGCCGGTGCTCGGCGTTCCTCCGCGTGTCGCGAGAGGGGCCGCCACTCGGGCGATGGCGTGCTTTGACGCTCGTGGCCGGGCGCACCAGGCCACTCGAAGTGCAATTCGCTTTCCACTGGGGTCTCCGGGGTCGTCGCTTGGTCGAACCCCGCCCGCAAGGCGCAAAGCGCCCGTCCCGCCGACAAGTGTACGGGTCAAGGGGCAAAGAAGCCAGGTTCAGGCCGCTACGGTGCCCGCTCGTGCACGCCCTGGTCACCGGTGGCGCCGGTTTTATCGGCTCGCACATCGTCGACACCTTGGTCGAACGAGGCGATTCAGTGCGCGTCCTCGACGACCTTTCGGCGGGGTTCGCAGAGAACGTCAACCCGAAGGCCGAGCTCATCCAGGGCGACGTCGCCAACGCACCCACTGTCGCCGCGGCAGTCGCCGGCGCAGAGGTCGTGTTCCACGAAGCGGCCCACAAGGCGGTGCTGCGCTCGGTGGAGCATCCCCTCGAGACGGACACCGCGAACACCCACGGGACGCTGACCGTGCTCAAGTGCGCCCTCGACGCGGGCGTGCGACGGGTCGTCTACGCGTCGTCGTCGAGCATCTACGGCGGCGCCGAACAGCTCCCAACCCCCGAGTCGGCGCCCGCTCGGCCACGTTCGCCCTACGCCGTATCGAAGCTCGCGGGTGAGCACTACTGCCGGGTGTTCGCCGAGCTCTACGGTCTCGAGACCGTCGCCCTCCGATACTTCAACGTGTATGGACCGCGCCAGCGCCCCGACTCCATGTACGCGGCAGTGATCCCACTGTTCATCGACGCCCTTCGCCGCGGCACGGTCCCGACCGTGCACGGCGACGGGCTGCAAACAAGGGACTTCGCCTTCATCGCCGACGCTGTGGAGGCCAACCTGGCAGCGGCCGAGGCTCCGGCCGACGCCTGCAGCGGCAACGTGTACAACGTCGCGGGGGGCGCCGCGCACTCTCTCCTGGACCTGCTCGAGACTCTGGGTTCGATCCTGCGCGTCAAGCCGGACCCAGAGCACACCGATGCGCGCGCAGGCGACGTGCGCCATAGCCGCGCCGATCTCTCCGCTGCCGCTCGCGATTTGGGCTACAGGCCGGCCGTCGACCTCGTAGCAGGCCTGCGTGAGACCGTGAACTGGCGCAGCTCTTGACTGACGCGCAACGAGGGCGCTCATGGAGCGCCCTCGTTCAGCTAAGTCTCTGAGCTACTGGTCGAGCGTCGGGCGCCGACGCCGGCTACCCCACACCATCAGGGCGCCGAGGCCGAGCAGCGCAACGGCCGCCAGCGACCAGCGCAAGATGTTGGCACCGGTGAACGCGACCGTCGAACTCGGCGGGTTTGTGGTACCGCCGCCCCCTGCAGCAGCGGTCGTGGTCGTCTGTGCCGTCACCGTGAAAGTGCCGGTGACCGTCGCGGTCCCGCGAGCCGTGGGGCCCGTCGCGGTAACGGTGTTCGAACCGACCTGGACTGGAACCGCCACGGGATCATTCAAGAGGCCCTGCGTCGTGCTGACGATTTGAATGTTGACGTTGACCCCGCCACCAGCGTTCGGCGTCTTCGTCCCGCCATTTGCACCATTGACGCTCATAGTGACGGCACCCGTGAACTGGCAGCCGGACCCCATGGTGCCGCTGACCGTGCCACCAGGGGCCGTAGAGCCAAGGTTGGTCGTCGTGCCGCAGCCGCCGGGCTGGTAAGTCGGCGTGGTCTGGGCCAATGCTGGCGCCGCCGTCGTGGCGGCGAACAGGAACCCCAGGCCTACCAGGAACATTGCTCGCTTCATAAGTCTCTCTTTTCCCCGCCTCGTCCTGATAATGAAATCACGCTAAGTGACCGGGCCCGCGCAGCCCCCTGGAGTCACGCGAGTCAACCACGTCGGCATAGCCCGGTCAACGAGTCACACCCCAAGTTATGTGCTGAACACGGTCCCACGTGACGTGGCGGACGGTCGCTCCGGTTACCTGCCACCCCGGGGCGCTCAGCGTGACGGTGACGTCCATGGCGGCGACCCTCGGCTGCGGCACTAGCCGAAGGTCCAGCTTCCCGTCCTTCACGGCGTCATGGATCACCGTGTTGACCGTCGCGGCAGTCCGGCTTGCGCCCGCCGGCACGTACAGCACGGTCTGGGTGAGCTGTAGGCCGGACTCGCCCACGCTGGCGTCCTGCGCCGATGCTGCCGGGCCCCAGAGAAGCACCCACGCGATGTAGTCCCCTGGCCGTGCCGTCGAATCGTCGCCTGGCCCCAGCTGCTCCGACGGCGGGGCGCCCACTGGGGCGGTGTTATCCACGTTGATCGTCGTCTGCACGACGGCGTCGCCGTCGGACGTAAGCGTCACATGCTGTAGGACGTGGGGCCGGATGTAATAGTCGAGCTTGGTCGGCGCCCGACTCTCGACCGCGACGTGGAATGTTCGATCGGCGTCAACAACCGCCGGTCCGCCGCCCAGACCTGAACGTTCAAAGGAGGCCTCTTCTGTCGGGAACCGGCTCCACAGCTTGAGGTGTCCGCCCGCTGCCGCGTCCGCCAGTACCTGCCCGAGCGCGACGCCATCGAACGACGTGTGTGTGATGCGATCGATAATCGCCCGCGTCGCGCCCGCGGTCACCTGCTTTTCCCTGTCATTCGCCGCTGCATCGTCGGGCGGGTGCTGATACAGGTCGTGCAGCAGTTGCCGATCGGCGTTTGTTGCGGTGATTGTGTCGCTGAGCCCTGGCACACTCACGGGCCCGACGACTTTCAACAAGCTCGCGAGGCCGGGGACGTCGACGGCGATGATCCCGTCCGCATCCTGCCCCGTCGCCTGCTTGTACATCGCCGTCATCGCCGCACCACTCCACGAAAAATCAGCTGTCGCGTTCACGGATTGCCAGAGGCGAGTCGGGGCTATCGACCCGAACACTTCGTTCGTGCCTGATGGGACCGCGACCGCAGCGGGAGACCCCAGGCGGAGCTCATTGATCGAGCCGTTGTGCACAAATGACAGGCGGCCATCCTCGGCATGGACGACTGCGTAGGACAGCACCATTCCTTGGTCGCGAATTTCGGCATTGTTTTCGATTGCGACGAAGTACGTCCTTGGGCCGTCGCTGCCAAGGAAGGTGCGAGCAGCTCGCAGCCCATCAGCAGCGCCGAGGAGGCGCTCCGACGCCTTCTCGGCATCGGCGTCGAACTCTTCGCGCGCCGTGCGTAGTGAGCCCCACAAGGCTCCAGGTGAGCCAATGACGGCGTGGAGGCGGTTACCGGCGCGCGCCACGGACGCCTGGAGTTCTGCCAGCTTGGAGAGCGGCATCGCGCCACCTGAGACGGAACTGGCGGCGGCAAGACGATCGACGTCGACCAGGAGCTGCCGGCCAGCCTGTGCGCCCGCCCGGCTGTCGGCTACGAGCCGAAGCGCCCCGCTTCGCTGAGCGCGCAGCCCAGGAACTATTTGGAACGCTGTCAACGGCAGCGAGTGCTTAATCCGGTGTTCGGCGGCACTGACTTGCAACAAGGCTGCGTCTACGTCCTGCTCGACACTGGCCCGGCCTTCGCCGGATCGCAGCAAGTCCGGCTTGTTCGCCACCCTCCGCAGACCTAGGCGGGCCGATGTCATGTCTGCCCGTGCTTGGGCCAGGTCGTGCCACGCCGCCGCGCCGACCGCCACCAGAACCGCTACGGCAATCGCGCCTGCCACCAGCCAGCGAGCCCGACGGCTCACAGTTAACTAACGCTTGTCGCGCGCAGGGATAGGGCGCTTTCCGGGCGCCCCGTCTCGGCTGTAATAGCGATAGTTGTACGCGTAGCCGTAGGCGCTCTCATCCGCCACGCCGTTTAGAACGGTGCCGACGAGTGGTGCATCAACCTGCCGCAGCAGCTCGATAGCGCGCGCTAACTCACGCCTGCTGGTCGTGCCCGCCCGAGTAACCACCATCGTTGCGTCCACGCGTGCGGAGAGAACTGCTGCGTCGGTGACGGGCAGCATTGGCGGCGAGTCGATAAGCACCACATCGCTCTCCGCCTGAAGGGCACCGAGGATCTGCACGGTTCGCTGCGACGCGAGCAACTCGGAAGGGTTCGGCGGGAGCATCCCTGACGCGAGCAGCATCAGCAGGCGCTCGCCGGGGATCTCCTGAACGGCCTCGCTCAACGGAACCTCGCCGAGCAGCACCGAGGTAAACCCGACCTCGTTGGACGCCTCGAAGAAGTCATGGATTCGCGGCCGTCGGAGGTCGCAGTCGACCATCACGACGCGCTGGCCGGAACGCGCCAGCGCGACCGCCAGATTCGCGAGTGTCGTCGTCTTACCTTCGGCCGCACTAGGGCTTGTGATTTGGAGCGTGTGCATGGGCTGATCGAGTCCCATGAATTGCACGGCTGTTCGCATACTGCGGTAGGCCTCGGCGACAGACGAATTGGGGTCCTCGAGCGAGATCACGTGCGGCTGCTCACGGGTCTTCCAAGATGCGACCACGGGGATAAGACCCAAAGTCGGCACGCCCTGGGCGACCCGCTCGACGTCCTCCTTGTCCTTGATCGAATCGTCGAGGCGTTCGAAGAGAAACGCGAGACCGACGCCGAGGATCACGCCCACAACCAGAGCGATCAAACCGTTCCGTGCCGGCGTGGGCTTGAACGGAGACTCTGGCGTCGTCGCGCTCGTCACGAGCTGGGCGCCCCCGGTTCGGATGGCCGCGTCAACTCCTAGCTGGTCCAGCTTCGACTTGAACAACGCCTGCTGGTTGACCAGCGCGTCGCGGCTCGGACCCAAGTTCTGCTCAGCGGTGGCGCGGTTCGGTCCGGCGCTCGCAATCTGATTAGAGACCTGGTCGATCTGCTTCTGGAGGTCGTCGATTTTTCCCTGGATCTGCTGGCTCGCAGCGAGATCATCACTTACGGCCTGGGTCCTCTTGAAGTCGACATACGCATTTGCGTACGCGTTCGCGATATCCGCAGCCTTCCGAGGGACCGTGCTCGTTGCGGTGATCCGAATGACGTCGGTCTGCCCGACGCCGCCCACCGAGACCGCAGGCGCCGACCCGAGCTTTTGTTTGACCGCTGTCTCCACCGGCTGGCTCTTAATTACTTCTATCTCTGTGTCGAGTTGGCGGGCGGGATTGGTTTGCTGCCCGGTGTTGGGATCAAAAAGCGATTCGGTCGCCCGGGGCTGGAGCAGCACATCAGCGCTCGCCTGGTACACGGGAGTCTGAAGGAACGATGCGGCGAGAGCGGCGGCGACGATCACCACAATCGCCGAAGCCACTACGACCCGACGCCTCCGCAGAACCCGCAGGTAGTCGCGAAGATCTACGTCGTGAGAGTCCTGTGGGCTGTCCGACACGGCGTTGATCGTAATGCGCTCCAACATTCGCCGGGCACCACCACCGGCCCCGTCGCGGAGCCACGCCCCCGCCCGGGCGCCCGAGCTTCGCGGCGGAGAGACCGGCGAGTGTCAGGTAAGCCCTAGTTGTAGTTCGTCATTGGCTGCGCTCCGGAGCCGCTTCTCTCGGTCATCGCAGCAAGTGAAGGAACTCTGAGGGGCTCTTTGCGGAGAATGACCCACTGGCCGGCGCACGCCGTCGAGCGAATACGGGATCCGTCGTCCGGTGAGTGATGGCTGAAGTCCGCGGACGTACTGCGGCACGGCGCCGGGAGGGCCAGCCAGCGTCCTGTCATGGTGCCATCCAGCCTCCCGAACGCTCGACGGCTCGCCTTTTACTCACAGGACAGAATCCTTGGGCGCGTGAGGCGGCGTCGAGGGCCGGGGAGCAGCGAAACGCGGAGTCCGCCCAGATCGGCCGACGAATCGATTCGTGCGGGCACTCCTCGCCCGCCTCTCGTGACCGAGCCCAACAACCGCAAGCGCCGCTGCCATGCCACAGACGCTGGCCACCCCGAGCGCGGCGCCGCCGATCGCATCCGTTAGATAATGCGAACCAGTGAGAACCACTGCCGAGCTCACGACCGCCGCGAACGCGGCCGCAAAGGCGACCGAGGGCCACTGGAGTCGCCCACAGAGGTAGGCGATCACAACCAAGGTCGCAAGCGCTGCAGCGAGCGTCGCATGCCCAGAGGGAAAGGCAGGCGACGTTCCCTTCCACCGATCGATCAACGGCTTCGCGACAACTTCGCATAACAACCCCGCTGTCAACGGCGCGAGCGCGGACAATGCGATTAAGAACCAGTCGCGACGCATAGCACCCAGCGCGAGCAACGCAGCGGTCGCCGCAACGACCACGGCTAGCGCCTCCCACTCGGTAAATGGCAGCAACATGGCACGCGGCACACCCGATGCGACGCGGGTGATCGCCCCGTCCGGGCCGACCGGCCCGGGCGCATGCCACACGATAGCGGCGAGCGCAACAAAGCAGATGAATGCTCCGCACGCCACGAACCCGACGTCCCTCGCACGCAGCGGCGTTGATCCGCGCCGTTCACCCGAAGCCACAATCAAGCGTCGCTCCTTCGCGAACTAGATGTCATGCGCCGACGGCGCTGGGGCGGGGTCCACCCGGATCGCGTGCTCGCCGTCTGAAACGCTATGACTGGAAGGCTTGATGACCACGCCGCCTCTCCGATGCCGCGATCACGTCGCCTGCGACGCAGCGTGGCGTTTGAGTTCCAACCCGCATGTCAAAGATTGGAAGAAGGTGTTGTTTGACGATGTGGATCGCGTGCGTGCTCACTGGGCCGCAGAGCGTGATATCGCTCAACAACGATCCAGATCCCGTGCCGCAGTGCGGCATCGCGGGGAGGTAGCCTCATGCATCCAAACAAGACGGCAGAATTGGGCCCAGAAGTGAGTCTCTGGCCATGAGTTCGGGTGCGGCGATGAGCGAGGACGATTCAGCGATTGACAGCCTCGCAGCTCCGGGCAGCTTTCAGACAGATGCAGAGAAGGAAGTCGGGCGGGCTATCGCGCATCTTTTCGAAACATCGCCCGATCCGCTTGAGGTCCGGCTCGCAAATTTCCCACGGTACGTCCGGAGATCTCATCTTACGCGGTTCGTAGCGCTGTACGAGTTGTTCAAACAAATCCTGACTGTCAAGGGGTCCATCGTCGAATGCGGAGTATTCCGTGGCTTCAGTCTGATGACGTGGGCCAAGTTAAGTTCGATTTTGGAGCCAAATAATCTCACGAGGCGTGTCTATGGCTTTGACTCGTTCACGGGCTTCCCCGCGATTACGAACGAGGACAATCCCGCACGAACAGGGGTACAACCAGGCGACCTCACGGCTGGGTCGGAAGCGGAATTATTAGCTCTCATCGAGTTGCACGACCGTGACCGCTTTCTGGGACATATGCCCAAGGTCGAGCTCATATCAGGCGACGTGATGACGACAATTCCACATTTCGTTCAAGAGCACAGCCACCTAGTCATCAGTCTGTTGTTCTTGGATCTCGATCTGTACGAGCCGACACGGGTGGCCTTGGAGCACTTCGTTCCTCGTATGCCGGCCGGCTCCATTCTTGCTTTTGACGAACTTGACAATCCCCTCTGGCCTGGAGAGACGCAAGCCGCCCTGGAGTCGATTGGTATTCGGTCGCTCAAACTGCAGCGCTTCGAGTTTGACCCCTATATCGGGTTCGCTGTTCTTCAATGAAGACAGGTTCCGGCCGCGACGCGAGCGATCTTGCGCTCGCTGTCCGACGCCATGTCGTACGCATGACGTCGCAAGGACGCACGTCGCACGTCGGCTCTTGTTTATCAATCGCAGACGTCCTCTCGGTCTTGTATGCATCTGTCCTTCGCATGGACCCATCCAATCCCAACGCGCCTGACCGCGATCGTGTGATTCTTTCGAAAGGCCACGCGGGAGCGGCGCTATACGCAGTGCTGGCGGAGAGCGGCTACTTCGACGTAGGGGAACTCGCACGTCATGGCGCGAACGGCTCTCCCTTCTCCGGACATGTCTCTCACCTAGGCGTTCCCGGCGTAGAGGTGTCGACAGGATCGCTAGGTCACGGACTCTCCATCGGAGCCGGGATGGCGTTGAACTCCCAGCGGCGATCACTCGGCTTTCGCACCTTTGTGATCCTTAGCGATGGCGAGTGCGATGAGGGCTCCGTGTGGGAAGCCGCCATGTTCGCGGCTCACCACCGGCTGACGTCTTTGGTCGCGATCATCGATTACAACAAGCTGCAAAGCCTCACAACTACGGCGGCAACGCTCAATCTCGAGCCCCTTGCCGACAAGTGGCGATCGTTTGGCTGGCGCGCAGTCGAGGTGGACGGGCACGACCTCGATGCCCTTCGCTCGGCGCTGGCGCCGTCTGCGGCATCAGGGGACCGCGCGCCCACCGTCGTCATCGCCCACACTGTGAAGGGCAAAGGTGTCAGCTTCATGGAGGATTCGGTGCTCTGGCACTACCGCCCACCGGATGCCGCCGAGTGTGAGGCGGCCCTTGCCGAGTTAGACGCGCTAGGGGCGTCGGCTGGAACCACCGCAGCAGAGGCGGACTTGTGAGGTCGGCGTTTCTGTCGACGCTCCTGGACGTCGCGGTTGTTGATCCCCGTGTCGAGCTAATAGTGGGCGACCTGGGATTTGGCGTCATCGAGCCGTTTCGCGATCGGTTCGAGGACCGTTTCCTGAACGTAGGTGTAGCTGAGCAGAACATGACAGGGATTGCCACCGGTTTGGCGTTGACAGGATCGGTGGTGTTCACGTACTCGATCGCCAACTTCGCCACGATGCGGTGCCTTGAACAGTTGCGCAACGACGCGTGCTACCACGACGCAAATGTGAAGGTCGTTGCTGTCGGCGGCGGCTTGGCGTACGGGAACCTCGGCATCTCGCATCACGCGACGGAGGATTTGGCCATGCTCCGGGTGATGCCTCGTCTCAGGGTGGCGGCCCCGGGCGACCCCGCGGAAGCGAGTGCAATCACGCGTATTGCTGCGGCCACGGACGGTCCGTTTTATCTGCGGCTCGGGAAGGCAAACGAAACCGCGATCCACGCGGAGGTGCCCGCCCTAGAGCCAGGGACGTCCGTGCCGGTACTGGACGGCGACGACGTCGCGATCCTTGTGACGGGAGCGCTATTACCTACCGGCGTCCGAGCTGGAGAATTGCTCCAATCGAGCGGCATCTCTGCGCGAGTCATCAGTATGCCTTGGATCGAGCCACTCGACATCGACACCGTTCGGACAGCGGGAGCGAATTACGACCTCGTTGTCACCCTCGAGGAGCACTCGATCTGCGGGGGCCTTGGTGGCGCCGTGGCCGAAGTTCTGTGCGAAATGCCGTCGCGCGCCCGGCAGCTGCGCGTTGGGCTACCGCCAACCTTCACTTCGATCGTCGGTACCCAAGAACATCTTCGTCAACGTTACGGCCTCGATCCAGAGAGCGTCGCATCGCGAATCGCAGCGGCGCTAAAGGAACACCGATCGCAATGGACGCCGCAGTGATGGGATCTGCGACAGCCGCTGCGGGATCGTGCGGCGCAGGCCAGTCGCAGATATACGAGCGAGTGAAAAGGGCATTGGACGTAGTCGTTGCTGCAGGACTCCTGACGCTCTTGTCGCCGATTTTCGCGATTGTTGGGCTTCTGATAAAGGTCCAGGACAGCGGGGCTGTCTTCTACCGTGCTGTTCGAAGCGGCCGGTCGGGTACGACATTCACGATGCTGAAGTTTCGCACAATGGTCCCCGACGCTGAACGCCGTGGCGGTTCAAGCACACCCAAGGACGATGTGCGGATAACCCGAGTTGGACACTGGCTGCGGCGCTGGAAGGTCGACGAGCTTCCCCAGCTTCTCAATGTCCTGCGGGGGGAGATGAGCCTCGTTGGCCCTCGCCCTCAGGTCCCGGCAGCGGTGCAGACGTACACCGAAAAGGAGCGCCGACTTCTAGAGGTGCGGCCGGGCATAACCGATTGGGCGTCGATCCAATTCAGCAGGGAGGGCGAGCTCCTCGCTGGATATTCCAATCCCGACCTCGCCTACGAGCGTCTTATCCGACCTGGGAAGAGTTGGCTCGGCTTGTTGTATGTCGACCGTCGCTCGTTCGGTACGGACGCCGCGATTCTTGTAGCAACTGTTGCAGCTCTAATGGGACGAGATCCGCACGTGCCCCCTGTCCCGCCCGACGCCAGTACGCAGATTGGGCTGCCGCAGTGTCCGCCGGCACAGCTTGGAGCGGCAGCTCGCAACCGGACGACCTCGCAGAACGTCAATCCTTTCAAGCCATGAGTATCCGCTTCTGGGACTTCCCTCGCCATTTCGCCACGATCGAGGCCGAGGTAATGGGAGAGATGCTCGCGACGCTTCGCGCCGGCGACCTAGTGATGCGAGATCAGATGCGCGGATTCGAAAGCGCGTTTGCCGCGCTCATCGGGACGAAGCGGTGCGTCGCTGTCAGCAACTGCACGGACGGACTTCGGCTAACTCTTCTCGCGTTGGGTATCGGCCAAGGCGATGAGGTGATAACGGTCGGCCACACATTTGTCGCGACGCTCGCTGCAATACACCACGCCGGCGCGGAGCCAGTGCTGGTAGATGTGAATCAATCGGACCGTCTAATGAATCCAGACTTGGTTGCGGGCGCCATCACCGAACGGACGCGGGCGATCGTTCCCGTCCACTTGGACGGCCGGACCTGTGACATGGCAGCGATTTGCGCACTTGCTGCGGATCATGGCCTGCTGGTGATCGAGGACGCTGCACAGGCGATCTGTGCAAAGTTCGACGGTCGGACCGCTGGCTCATTCGGCATCGCGGCCGCATACAGCTTCTATCCAGCGAAACTCTTGGGCGCCTTCGGTGACGGCGGAGCGGTGGTAACGAACGATGACCAGCTCGCAGACAAGCTGCTCCTGCTGCGGGATCACGGTCGTGCGAGCAAAACCGACTTGGACGGGTGGGGATGGAACTGCCGCTTGGACAACCTTCAAGCGTCAGTCCTGAACGTGAAGCTCCGGCATCTGGTCGCTTGGGTCGAGCGCCGACGTGAAATTGCTACTCGATACGAAGAGGGTCTCCGAGATACCACCCATGTCGTGACGCCACCTCCGCCTAACGACGGACGGTGGTTCGACGTCTTTCAGAATTACGTCGTCGAATCGCCGGATCGTGATGCACTTCGCAATTATTTGTCGTCGGCAGGAATCGAGACGATGATCAGCTGGCCGATCCCAAATCATCGCCAGCCCGGTTTGAAGCTTGACCACTTCGAGCTCCCCAACACGGAGCGCCTCTGCAATCGAGTCCTGTCGCTTCCCATGTATCCCGAGCTGTCCGACGACGAGGTCGACTTCGTCTTGGATGCGATGCGTTCGTTCCAGCCTGAATGACAACGTCAGTCGAGCGCACGGACTATGGAAGCGTGACGGAGCAGTGGGGTCTCCGTATGCCTCGGACTCAGCTCGAGATGCTGGCAACGCGTTACGCGTTCGCCGCGCAGTTCTCCGAGGGCAAGGATGTACTTGAGATCGCGTGCGGTGCGGGCCTCGGACTTGAGTACCTAGCCGCACGAGCGCGCACCCTGTTAGCCGGCGACGTCACCTACGGGAATCTGGCTGCCAGTCATGCCCATTTCCGAGGCGTCCCCCTTGTCGCGTTCGACGCTCATCACCTCCCAATCCGTCCAGAGGTCGTCGATGTCGTAACGATATTCGAGGCGCTTTATTACTTCGCTGACATCGCTGCCGTTCTGGCTGAGTGTCGCCGCGTAATCCGTCCGGGCGGAACCCTCGTCCTGTCACTGCCGAACCCGGACGCAATTGGGTTCCACGAGAGTCCGCACAGCACGGGCTACCTGTCGATCCCTGATCTCCGCTCGGCGGTTTGCGCGGCCGCATTCACCGACGTTGAGATCTACGGCGGCTTCGCGACCGACGAGGGCGGTGTGCGCACAGCGATTCTTCTGAGGACCTTGGCCGCAGCTCGCGTGCTCGGAGTTGTCCCGAAGGACCTACGCGGTCGGTCGCGCTGGAAGCGCCTGTTCTATGGGAGCCTTCAACCGTTTCGCGGGCTCACCCAGAGCGACGTCTCGGCGCAACCATTGGCCCGCCTCGACCCGAGCGTGCCGACGTCAAAACCGCGAGTCTTATATTTGTGCGCGTCCGCAGGTTGAGCGGATCACAGATCTGGGTGCGGCCGGCTAGCTGCAGCCCCAACCCCTCGAGTCATCGGACCGAAAGCGGTGACATCTCGCTTCGTCCGGTCACAGGGTCCGCGACGAGCCGGATAGGTGTACGAGGACCAAGCGTTCGCCTCACGACGTAGATCGCGATCGCCCAAGCAAAAGCGACCGTTGTGTAGCTAAAAGGCACACCGCCGGCGCTTGTAAGCACAATCGTGTAGAACATCGCGAGGCCCAAAGCTGCAGAGGTTCCCCCCCTTCGCGCTCTCGCAAAAGCGATTCCGGAGAAGTAACCAAGCAACAGCAGCACCACAAGAGAGCCGACCGCCGAGTAGTCGTTGATAAGGTCGCCGAATAACGTCCGGATCGTCGTCACATCTTTGTGAGCGGCGGAGCTACCGACGGTTAATGGTGGGAACTCGGCTCGCTTTACCGGCAAAATGAGCCCCAGTGGACCCGCGAGGGTACGCGTTCCGGGCTTCGCACTTGTGAGAATGGTTCCGCTCTGCTGGTCAAACCAAAGCGTGAATGCTGATGGCGATCCGAGGAGCCCAGATGTCGTGTCCGACTGAGAAGCGGCTGGCGTGATTCCTTGAATACCGCCACGGACGATGAACCCGGTCACCATGATTGCGACTACCGCGAGGCCGACAACAGCTACCTTTCCAAGAGTCCGAACTGACAATAGAGAAAATCGTCCGCGGGATGCGCTCAACGCCATCGCGAGATAGGCGGCCAGCCAGAAAGAGATCGTGAGCACGAAGACCGCGCGCGTGGTCAGGATTAGCGTGCTAGCGATCGCTGGTACAAAGCATGCCAGTCCAGCGATGACCGATCTCCTCGATGGCCGGAGTGCAACGAGGATCCCTCCTACGATCGCGCTGACGAAGATGAACGACGAGGCAAAGATGGCTGTTCCTGGCTCGCGAAAATCAGTAGATGCATACCGGGAATTCGTATAAAAGTGTGCAACCTGCGCAAGCCGCGAGACCGAGAAGAGGGCTGGTAATGAAGTGCCCACGTTTCGAGCCAAAATGACCGGCTCGAGAAGGCCGAGTCCCGCGAAGACGACGGCCCACTTCACCAGCCGCGCACACCGTTCGCGCTCCTGTTCGGGGTCCCTCGTCGGTCCGAGTTCTGTCCGCAGGGCGCCGGAGAGCGAGCCCCGTCGACTGGTCCCGACGACCGCACCGACCCCCAGGACAAGAACGGACAGCGCGATCCATGCAACGCCGATCGGGACGAGGGTGTAGTCCGGCGCAATCAGCAGCGACAGGGCGAGAAGCGAGGTCCAGAAAACTGAGAAGAAGATCCCTGGCGCGAGCCAACTGCGCTCCCGATACCTTGCGACGAATGCGGGCACCGCAACGCACGCGACCAGCAGAGGAACCGTCACGTTGCTGTCTTCGGCATGACCGCTATTCGAGTTCGAACACTCGTCGCACTAGCGGCAACGGTAGTGCGAAAACGTCCCGGATCCGCGCGCACCAGCTTCGGCCGAGGATCGGTAAACCCAGCCCTATCGATCTCGGCCGTGGTGAGATGCTCACGGAAGTTCAAGTGCGATGCCGCGCCGCAAACGACCTCACGCCGTGTCAGCGGAGCGGACGGACCACGACCGTCGTTGCGCCACGTCAGCCATAAGCTCTGGACCGATGGCAGAGGATACTGAAGCGGCGATATCGGAGCCATTGCGACCGGGCGACGACGAATATCATGCCTTCGTCGGCCGTCCAGAACAGTTCGACTTGATGGGCGCAACCCAATTCGCACTGTTGTTCGCCCTTGGGATGCGCTCGACGGATCGGCTCCTGGATGTCGGCTGCGGATCCCTACGTGCTGGAAGGCTAATCGCTGCCTACCTCGATCCTGGCCACTATGTCGGGATCGAGCCGAACGGCTGGCTCGTGCGCGACGCAATAGCGTCGGACCTCGGACAAGAATTCATCGATAAGAGACAGGCGCGATTCTTCTCCACGTCCGAATTCACCTTGCCCTCGGGTCAAGACTCCGGCTTTGACTTCGTGCTCGCGCAGTCGATCGCATCACACACGGGTCCACAGATGACGCTCCGGCTCCTCGGTGCGACTGCTAGATGGCTTGCGCCATCAGGCCTTGCTGCAGTCACATTCGTTTCCTCCGTAAGCCGGGATAACACCATTGAGGGTTGGACCTATCCCGATGTAGTTCGATATCGGAAGTCGACCATTCGTCGATGGCTACGGGAATCCGGTCTCGTCGGACGCCCGATCCCGTGGTTCCACCCCCGCCAGACGTGGTGGATCGTGGCTCGCGATCCGTCTGTTTTACCGCCACGCAGCGCGCGCCGAGCATTGCGGGGCGTCAGCCTCGCAGCGCCGCTGAGCCCGAGTTGGCGGCATGGGGAGCGGCTCGTTCACACGCTCGCGCAGACGGTTCGCGGAGTCGCACCTCGACTTGCGCCCGGAATCCGCCGGGTTGCCGCGCGTTACCGCTCGCCGGGCTGAGCGGAAAGCTTACGAATGGCGGTCGTCGAAGAACTCGTGGACTATCTCGTCCAGAGCAGCTCGGGTCCACGCCAGGACCTGAGGACTGCCGACCTTCCGAATGGCGCCATGGGTGTTGTGCGTCACGGTTAGTTGAGGTTCAAAGATGATGGCGAGGCCGAGGCGCCGGCTGATCTCGGCTAAGAAGAGTTCCTCGCCGAATAAGAAGGGGCTACCTCGCAGGGTGCCGCCTCTATGGAAGAACGCATCCGAAAGGGCGACGAAGGCTCCAAAGGGCGCGTAGATCGGTCTGCGCACGGGTGTCGACGACGAGGACCAAAAACGACGAACCAGCCGTCGGAGTTCTGTTGAGCGTTCATATAGGACGTAGCGTCCATATGACGAAAACAGCCACCGGAGTAAGCGAAGTTGCCACGGCGCAGGCCTCTTCACCATGTACGGATTCCGGTGGACTGTCCGGCCGTCCTCTAACGACGTCACATCAGGGGCAACGACTCCGAACGAGTGCTCGAGGTCGCATATTGCGTCGAGCTTGTCGAATAGTTGCTCGTCTGCGATGCGTATATCAGCGTTACTCACGATTGTCCATCTCGCAACGTGTCCTGAAGACTGCCGTCGTTCGATCGCCCAATTTGCACCTCCGAAGTACCCCAGATTGTGTTCCGAGAAGAGCAAGTTTATGTTCGGTCTTGCGTCGGCAAGCTTTCGAAGATTTGGGTCGACCGAGTCAGGTGGAGAGTCGTTCATTACGATGTCGACTGCAATCGCATCCTGGGGCCTGATAGCCGCCAGATCTCTGGCCAGAGCTAAGGCGTCCTCATCGGTGTGATAATTGACGCAAACAAAGTGCACGCGTGGTTCGCCAAATTGGTCGAGCGAGGCGGATTCACTAGTCATGAAAACGGAGCATCCGAGTGGTACCGCGGCCGTCGGTTTGCCTAAGTCCGCCGAGCGACGGCTGCCAGAAGCTATTCAATACCCGAGCGACGCGAGCCGATTCTCGACGGACTCTGCAAATGCTGCCAGCTGGCTGTCTTCGCGGTATCGATGGGCGCCATCGCGGTTGATGAGGCTCACCGCGCGCTGCGAGCGGGCGCTCGGCAAGTCGCAGAATCGAGCGAGTCTTTCGAGGGCGTACTCTGGGGTGGCGAGAAGCTCCTCGTATTGCAGCTCCATGGCGCGGGACCCAGCCACGGCACAGGATTCGCTCGCTCGGCGAACGTAGTCCTCCCAGAGCTCGAACGCGGATGACAGCGACACAACCCTGACAGTGTTCACAAACCCGCTTCGCTTTGGCACAACGTTGTATAACGCGCGCCACTGCTCGCGGGGCTCCGCGGCAGCGCGGAGTTGACGTCGGCGTCTGGCGACCAGACTCTGCGCAACGTCGACGCCGTGTCTCTTGACGTGAATGAGAAGAGGCTGCGGGAAAACAAGCTGCCAAATGGGAAGCGTGAACGTGTTTCGAGGGTCCTTCCAGCCCCATGGAAACGACACGCGCTCCAATTTCCGGCAGCTCGCATAGCGCCGGGGCCCAAGAAAAAGTAAAGATCGCGGACCGTTGACAAAGTGACGGAGGTATGCGACGACCATCGACTGCACTGCGTCGTCCCCGAGCAGGTAGTCGATTGCCTGAGGAGAGTCCCAGGCACCGCTACTGAGGCGAAGCATCCAGTCATTGAGGTGCTGAAAGAACAGGGCCTCACCATTTGGGTCGCGCCGCCAGCCGGTGAAGAGACCCATCTCTCGGAGGACGTCCGCCACGAGTCCTGTGCCCGATCGATGCATCCCCATGATGATCACAGGTGGTCGTGCGCTCACGGATGCCTCCTGACAGGGATCGGCCAGGCAGCTATTCCCAACCGCCGCCAGACGATGAACACGTCAATAGCGTTCATCGTGACGACCCCCACAGATGTGCCTATCGCGCCACCGAGGGCGCCCAGCTGCGGCACCAGAATCGCTTGAAGCACGACGTTTACCACGACGGCAAACGCCATCGCGTTACGCAGCGCGTGCTCATGACCGGTCATCAACAGCACGTACCCCGAGGGGCCGGTTGCGACGTTGACCACCTGTCCGAGGGCCAGGACCACCAGTACCGGAGCGCCGACGGAGAAGCCTCTCCCGAAAAGATTGAGGATCGTGGTGGGGGCGACGACAGCCGCCGCGAACATCGGAATGACCAACAGGGCGCCTGTCTTTCCCACGCCGCGAGCGACCACTTGGATCGAAGACTTGTCGCCCTTCACGAATAGCGCTGCAAACTTTGGACCGGCGACCGTGTTCGCGGCGGTGAGAACCCAAGCCATCAGGAGAGTGGTACGCCACGCGGCGGCGTAGACCCCTGCCTCGCTCGCGCCCGATAGAGCTCCGACGATAGCGATCCCCGACCAGCTCATCACCAGGTCAATGACATCGACCGCGAGGAAGGGCGTAGCGACCTTCAATAGCGACTGCCTCCAGAGCTGACGCGGCCGACGCTCTTCGGGACGGAGGACACGGGGCGCGAACTTTTTCATCACGAAGACGCTCGCCACGAGCGTCACTAACGCGGCGCCTGCGTAGGACCCTCCAGCCCCCAGCGCACCTTTAACGAATGGCCAGCTCACGGCCAGAAACACAATCGCCAAACCCGGCACGGCCACGCTCTCGAAGGTGACGCCTAGTCCCGGTCTGCGTATGCCTTTCAGTACTTGTGCACGCAGATTCGCTGCGCTTAGTGGTACGACGGCGAGCGCCATCACACGAAGGATTGGGAGAAGATCTCGCTGATGGAACAGTGACACCGAGATCCAGCGGGAGCCCGCGAACAACCCAACGGCAAGAGCTAGCGAGAGCAACATCGACATCCGCATGCCGACGTCAAAGACGTCTGACGTGTCGTCCGTCGAATCAGATGACTCGTGAAGGATCGCGGACCTCTGAAGAAAGAACGTGTCAAAGCCAAGTTGCGCAACGACGCTCGCCGCCATCACGAGAGTTAAGGCGATATAGAACTGACCGGCACCAGTAGGGCCGAGGAATCGACCTAGAAGGACGTTGAAGACGAATGCGAGGCCAGCCCCGACGACTTTGAGTACCAGTGCGAGCGAACCTCCACGCAGGACGTCGTGGAGATGGTCACCTGGGCGCGCCGCTCGGTGTCGCTTGATGAAGCCAGTCGCGTTCATGCCCGCGCTTGCTGTTGAGACGCCGTCTCCGATGTGGTCAGCATCCGCCGGGTACCTCGCAGAAACGCCGACCTGACCGGGCAGCAGCGCACGGCCCCGTCCGATAGGAGGTCACCGGGAGTGCGGTTGCCCGACGAATGGTCGGCGCCGGACCCGCCGTGCCGGCCTTGGTGCGGGATCGCCGGCAGGCGGCCGACGATGGCGACAATCTCATCGGGACGTCTGACCTATCGCCTCAGCCAATACGAACTCGAACTCCCGGTTGACCCGGCTTGACGAAAGCTCGCCTGCAAGCTTCATTGCTCGCTTCGGCGCATCTAGCGGCAGTGCTGAAGAATGAGCGATCCTCTTGAGCATCGTTGCGAAGCTCTGTGGCGACCCGGCCGCAAAGGACAGTCCGCTTTGGTGCGCCGCTAGCGAGCGGGCAACCTCGCCATCAAGGCTCGAGAGCACGGGAAGACCCCGCGACAGATAGTCGGCGTGCTTGTTGCGCCAGCCGGATGGGGTGCCCGGCACATACGGCGCCAAGCCGAAATCCGCATCTGCCGCGTGCCTCTCGAACTCTCCATCAAACACCGGTCCAGTAAACACAACGTTTGACATGCCTCGAGCGCACTCCTGCCACCTAGGCAGCTTGTCTCCGGCACCGCTTAACACAAGCCGGAACTTGCTCCCTACCTCGGTCGGTAGGCTTCGCAATCCCACAATCGGTGTTTCGAGGTCGATGATCGAATTCATCGACCCGACGAACCAAATCGTCCATGGTCCTGGCGACAGCCGCTCGGCGGCGGGATGCGCGTCCGATAACTCGAATCCGATTGGAATCGCACGCCATGCCTTGCCCGGGCCCCGCGGTCGGTAACCCTTCGCCCAAGACAGCATGGCGTCAGAAATAGCGACGACGACGTCGGCGGAAGCAAGCGTTCGTCGCAACATACTCCGCCATGGCCAAAGCGCCAGCGCTCCCGCACTTCGCCACATGGGCGGGAGGGCGAGGAGGAAGTAGTCGGGATAGGGGTCCCTGACGTCGATCACGAACGGGCAACCGAATCGATGCGCAAGATGGCTCGCGGCGAGGCTCGCCTCAACGTCGGGAAGGGACGAGACGATCACGTCCGGCCGGTCCGAAACCTCCAGACCCGCGCGCAGCAGTCGCAAAGCGATGAGAGAGTTATTGACCAGTCGCCGGAGGGACACGTTCTTCGAGTAAGGCAGCGCGCGCAACAACCGCACGCTGAGGCCCGGCAACGGGTTGAGGCCGTCGCCCGTGCGCAGACGTTTCGATTCGTGGTCCAGCGAAGAAGTCCACCACGTGACGGTGGCCCCTCGTGAAGCAAGGTATTCCGCCAAGAGCGCAGTGCGCATTTTCCTGCCGTGCTCGCCCACATACGGCAAAGGCTCAGCCATTTGGACAAGCCAGACTCGGGTCGCGTCAAGCGGCGGCCGCACTTCCGGGGATGAAAGCCGCATGCTACGGCGCCCGACGGAATCGCGACTCGGCACTGCTCGACTCACTCACGACGGGCGAGGTCGTCCTCCAGGCACTGCCTGACGTCATCATCCCTGACAAGCTAGGGCGACTTGAATGATGCGGCTGTCTGCTGCAGCTGCTCGATGCTGGGACCATCAAGCAGTCGATAGTTGAAGATGCTCCAACTCACATTCTGGCTCTCCTCAGCTGAGACAAAATCGAGCCAGTGCTGGTTCCACGGTTGGCCACGCCGACTCGGGGCCGCGATACCGACAATGATGTGCTGGCGGAACGCCGCTCCAAGGAGCGCGAATTGTTGATGCGTGACGGTCGTAAACGGACCCACCGCCGTGTAGTAGTCCTCGGGAGCGATGTAGTCGAGCAATCCGTTCCGGATCCATCCGAGATAGTCCGCTCCTTCATGTTCAAAATCTGGAGTGACGAAGTCTGACGCCGTCGGCGGCGATTCCCTGGAACTCACCGATACGAGCGCGCTCGCGTACTTGGACTTCAGCATTGTTCTGACCGAGGACAGAAACCTCGTGATCAGTTCTCGCTTGAGGGTCGCCATGTCAGCCCGTCGCTGTAGTTCGGCGACCTGCCTCGGATCTTGCCCAAACCGGTCTATGAACTTGGCGACGAACGAACTGCTGTAGGAGATTTCGGAATCAGCGGCGCTGCTCGTCGCAGGGCGGTCAGCCTGATAGAGCGGTTCTTCGATTTGGATCCCATCTGCGTGGGTGGTGGCGAGCAGGTAGTCGATGACTCCGAGTTCGTAGCGCTGCATTTCGTCAGACGCGTAGTCGATCTCGAAATCATGGAGTTCGCCGTCGCGATAAGCGACCTGCCACTCAGGATGGTCAATACGCTCGGGTGCTGGAGGCTGACCCAATAGATCATGCGTCGGCTTGTAGTCGTTCGGCGAATACCACACGTCAACGTTTATGTGCCGGGCGTGGGCCGCAGACACGAACTCGCGCATGGCGTGCCACGTCGCCATCAGGCACGCTCCCGAGTGACAGGCGCGCACGGGATCAGGAGATCTTGGCCCCCAGACCGCAGGGTTTCTCTCGGTCTCGACGTACCTCGAGGTCACCCATAGGAAGACGCGGTTGATCTTCGCCTTTTGAAGGTCGTCGACGACGGCGTTGATGTTCTTGATGCCAGCGTCTTTGGCGGTTGGGTAGGAATCCATAGTCAGCCAGAACGCACGGATCGGGACGCCGGGAGTGGCGCCCGTCGGGGCGGGCTCGGTGCTCGTCGAGATGGTGTTGTCAGACCGCGATGAGGCCGTGTGGCTCGCGGTGCAAGCCGCCAAGAAGCTCAGTCCGATGAGGACGACGCACGCATGCTTCCGGTGAGCGGTTCGCACCGTCGTTTTGTACCATCGACGCGCGAGGGCCCGTCGGCACCACTGCCCTGTGCTTTGGCCCCTACTCCGCGCTCGCGAGGGACCAATCCGCGGTTCTTACATGCAGCGAACCCACCCCGAGAGTGGGCCTTCCGTCCCATTCGCGTGGCCACGTTGCCTCGAAAGCGACGCATGTCGTGACCGACGCGGCGCAGGAAGTGAGGGGAGCGGCCCCGAACCATAGGTGCTGACATGTCGCACCGGATTAAGAGCAGCCGGCAGGGCACGAACCAACGCCTGCGTCGCCCCATCGTCGCCAGTCTCAGTGTGGCCACCATCCTGATCGGTGTTGCAGGTGTCGTCGGGGTGGCCTCGCATCCTTCGGATCGTGTGTATGTCGGTAGATCGACGCCGGACCAACCGTCGGAGGCGCACTCGGATGAGCCGAACGTTGACATCGCGACGAGCGCACTGGGGCCACCGATCCCCGGCCCGACTACGGAATCCACGGCAGCGACTCAACTGAAACGTACGCCCGCCGGCGCGCCCAACGAGGCGGTCACGGAGGACGGCGATCGCAATGTGGCGACGGGACCAGATCCGCAGTTAGCAATCCCCCCACGGTTCCTTAGCGACTGCGAGTACAGCCATTCGGCAAAGGACGACCCCATCGTTCACTACGGCCAGCCCGGCGGATCCCATAGCCACGACTTCTTTGGAAACACATCTACGAACGCGTTTTCAACCGACCAAACAATGAGTGTGCAGGGAACAACGTGCCGCCGCACTGGCGACACCGCGGGGTACTGGGTGCCGACGCTTCAAGCGGATGGGCAGACCGTGCGGGCGAAGCTCGTTGCCTACTACGCCGCTCAAGCTTCGGTCGCGCCTACCGTGAAGGCGTTCCCTCAGGGCCTCAAGATTGTCGCAGGCCATGGCCGCGGCGTGCGATGGCAGTGCCTCAGTCGCGACGGCCGCTCGTTCCGGCTCACTCTGCTGGCATCCCCGACCTGCACTACGGGCGAGCGCCTAGTCCTCAAGATCACATTTCCAAACTGCTGGGACGGACGCGACACGGACAGCCCCGACCACCAGAGCCACATGGCTTACGCGAGCGCGAAAGACGTGTGCCCGGCGAGCGACCCAGTGCCTGTCCCACAACTGGTGCTTGAGTTCATTTATCCCACCAACGGCGTGAGCAAAGTCGCGCTGTCGTCGGGTGGACCCGAAACGGCACACGCTGACTTTCTCAACAGTTGGAACCAGCGGACTCTTGACGCCCTGATCACCGGCTGTATCAACGCGCACCGCGACTGCGCGGGTGGCGGGCCGTAGCCTCGGACCGGACCGCGCAACACGGTCCCGCTGCGTAATGCAAAGTCCGCCCGGCCTGAACAGCTACGACCGGTTGGCTGTGTGCACCCCGGTCCCGGCACCGACCGCCATCACAGTGTCGATTGGAGGGTCATCGAAGAGCTCCCAGTACCGACCCGGGGCGCCGACCCTCCCGCGGTCAGATCTGTGTGTAGCGCTGAGGCGGTGCTGTAGTTCTGTCGGCGGCCGCCATGAGGTGGGAACCTGCCGGTAGGCGCCGATTACGCCCTACTCTCGATGATTGAGGGTCCGGCCTTCCGGTGTGTGGCCGCCGGCGCGTCAGGGTTCCTATGCGATGCGGCGATGCACTCGGACATGCCATCGTCTCTGCCTTCGCCGTTCGCCTTCCAATTGTGCGCCCGGCGATGGGCAGCGGCGGTCGACGGGATCGGCGGCGGGCCGCAACACCCGGACAGCCGACGCGCTGTGGCCGTAGCCCTTGCGGCGCTCTAGCTATCCGAGCGGAGGGCTCGATCGTGACACAGGGCACGCATCGCATCGACGACGGCCGCCGGGTCTGCGAACGCGTCGATCGCCCAAGCTGCCTGAGGGTCTAGTGGCGGGACATCGACGTGCGAAATGAGCGGATGTGCCGGGCGGACATCGACCTCGTCGGTGCCCAACAGCACCTCGTGGAGTTTCTCGCCGGCGCGAAGCCCCGTGTAGACGACATCAACATGGCGCTCCGACGTTCCGGCAAGCCGATTCGCAACGTCAGCAATCCGCACCGGTTCACCCATATCCAGAACTAGCGCCTCACCCCTGCGTCCGACGGCACCGGCCTGGATCACCAATTGCACCGCCTCCTCAACTGTCATGAAGTAGCGCGTTACATCGGGATCGGTAACGGTAAGCGGACCGCCGGCGTCCAACTGCGCGCGGAATGTCTCGAGCACGGATCCCCGGCTCCCGAGCACATTTCCGAACCTCACACTGAGATACGTCCCAGAGCTGTGCTCTCCGAAGAACGCTGCGAGCCGTTCCGTGATGCGCTTTGAATACCCCAGCACACTCTGTGCATCGGCAGCCTTGTCGGTGGAGATATTGACGAGCCGCTCAACCCCATATGCGTCGGCGAGACTGAGCAGTGAGAGCGTGCCCCAAACATTCGTCTTCACTGCCTCTTCGGGGTGGCGCTCTAACAACGGAAGATGCTTCAGGGCGGCGGCGTGGAACACAACTTCCGGGCGGTGCACGGCAAAGACCTGCTTCATTCGCTCGGTGTCCCGCAGGTCCACGAGCACAAGGTTCGGTGAGTCAAGGAGAGCCCGACCTTCAATCGAGAGCTGCACGGCATGGAGCGCAGATTCGTCACGGTCGAGCATGATGAGAGTGGTAGGAGCGAACCTGTAAATCTGACGGCAAAGCTCCGACCCGATCGAGCCTCCGGCGCCTGTCACGAGCACACGCTTTCCCGTCAGGTATCCGGCGATCGAATCGACATCGGTGTGGATCTCGTGTCGGCCGAGAAGATCCTTCGGACCCAAATCACGGATGTCTCCAACCCCCACGCTGCCCTCGAAAAGCTCGCTCACCGGGGGAAGGACCTTCACCTTCAAACCCACATTCGATGCGAGATCGGTAAGTTCGCCCACGAGCTCGGCCCCCGCACTTGGGATGGCAATCAGAAGCCCTTCGACTCCGTAACGGTTCACTGCCGCCGCTAGCTGTGGACGGCCACCGACTACAGGAACTCCCCGAATCTGGAGATTCGACTTCCGCGGGTCGTCGTCGAGAAGCGCGACGGGAACATAAGGGCTCGTAGGGTCACGAAGCATGGCCTGGATCACTTGGGCCCCGCCGTCTCCCGCACCGTAAACGATGAGCCGCGAAGCGCTGCCACTTGGTCGCCGGCGTTGCTCAAGGCTTAGACGCCAGATATATCGGACCCCGCCCATCAAGGCGAACGCGACAACACCGCCGGCAAGTGCGGCGCTCGCGGGAATCATGCGAGCGCCCGGGATGACCAGGAAGTCGACTGCAAACACCAGAGCTGTAGTGATCGCCGTCGCTCTGAGCAGACCGGCAACCTCCTCGAAACTGCCGAACCGCCAACGCCCTAGGTAGATGCCTGCCGCGAGCCCGGCCACAACTTGAGCGAGCGCCGCCAGAGGAATGATGGCGATGAGCCCTGTGTAGTCAATGCGATCGAACGCGAAGTTCCAGCGAACAACCGTGGCGAACGTCAACGCCATCGCCCAGGCGATGGCGTCAATCCCCGCCTGGACCATGTACCGGTGAACGCTGCCCCAACGGATCAGCATCGCCCGGGTCGACTCATACCGGTCCCGCCGCATCGGCGAAAATGCTACCGGTGCGGATGTCCGGTGTCAGCGCCAATTTGCGGGTGCAAAGCGGGCACAGCGGCGCTTATCACGGCTCGTACCGGCAACAGCTCTGCTAGAGCGGTTACAGATGCTCGACGTGGTCACCCGACAAGCGCCTACGAGTATCGAGGATGTATCGCGCATTCTCGGCCACGCCATCGAGGTCAAAAGCGTCATGATCCGTAAGCAGGACGACCGCATCGGCGGCCTTCAATTCGTCGACGGTTGGCTCGACGCGGGCCACGCGGCTGTCGACGTGCTCTTCGATCACGTGGGGATCGGCGCCCCTTACCTCGGCGCCAAGGTCGAGGAGTCGCTGGGCCACGACGAGGGCCGGTGATTCCCGATCGTCGCTGGTGTTCTTCTTGTACGCCAGACCGAGAAGGAGGATCCGGCTCCCATTCAAAGCTTTCTTCTGACGGTTGAGGGCCGCCATGAGCCTCCGCACGACGTAGTCGGGCATGTGGTCGTTGACGTCGTTGGCCAGCTCGACGAAACGGAAGGAGTGGCCGAGGGTGCGGCGCACGCGCCAAGAGAGATAGCTCGGATCAATTGGAAGGCAGTGGCCGCCGACACCGGGACCCGGGGTAAACCGCAGATAGCCGAAGGGCTTACTGGAGGCGGCGTCGATGGCTTCCCAGATGTTGATGCCGAGGTCATTGGCGAACATTGCTAGCTCGTTAACGAGAGCGATGTTTACGTGTCGGAAGGTGTTCTCGAGCAACTTGGTCAGCTCGGCCTCCTTCGGCGTCGACACGGGAACGGTCCGTTCGACGATCGTGTCGTAGAACCCCTGGACCGCGGCGAGAGACTCGGCGTCGACGCCTGATACAACCTTGGGCGTATTCACGAGGTTCCAGGTGGGATTGCCTGGATCGATTCGCTCGGGGCTGTAGCCGAGGTGGAAGTCCGTGCCGACCGACAGCCCGGAGCCTTCTTCCAAGAGCGGTGCGACAAGTTCCTCTGTGGTCCCGGGATATGTGGTCGATTCGAGGATTACGCATGCACCGGGTCGCAGGTATCGAGCCAACGTGGTGGCAGCGGACTCGATGAATGAGAGATCGGGGTTGCCATCCCGCAACGGCGTCGGAACGGTGATGACAGCGACGTCGAAGCCTGCGAGTGCTTTGGTCTCGCTAGCGGGCACATAGCGACCGGTCTCGAGAGCGGCCGCCAATTTCTCGGTAGCGATGTCCTCCACGTAGGACTCACCCGTCGCGAGGCGCTTGATCCGGCCAGGATCGACGTCAAAGCCGACGACATCGTGGCCAACCTCGACAGCCCGCATGGCAAGGGGAAGGCCGACGTAACCCTGCCCAAGGACGGCGACCTTCAACGACTCATTGGCCATGGCCGCCATTTTGCCTGGCCCGGGGCGGACCGACGTTCAACCCGCCGGCCGGGAGACCCCTGCCTAGGACGTGGCGATAGAGCCGTTGGCCAGGAAGTTGCCCGCCCGGTCGGCGTACCGATCGGTCGCAGTCGAACCCTGGAAGGCGTAAGCCAGGCCGATCACGGACCCAGAGGCCCAATTCGGGTCGTTGGGGTCGATGTGTAGCACGCGCGTCGTAGCGCTCCCGATCGTGACCGACTGGATGGCGTAGGTGACCGGTTGACCAGTCGCGGATCCCGAGACCTGCCAGTCGACGGCAAAGTTGCGGCCGCTTCCGAGCAGATCGTTGACCGTGACGGTCACGGTGCGCGCGGCCCTGTCGATCGTCCCCGAGGAAAGGCTCGGTGCAGCGTGATCGACGACGATCGTCTCGGTTGCACCCAACGTGCTGGCGTTCCCCGATGGATCGATCGAAGACGCGTGAACTGAGCGGACAAGGTTCGCTGTCCAGCCAGCGGCGGAGCAAGCGGCAGTGGGGCCTTGAGCGGCGGCGGTCTTGCAAATGATCAGCGCGGGAGAGGTCGTCGTGTCCGTGAACGTGACCACATCGCCGACAGTAAGGCCCGAAGCCGTCAGCGACGGCGACGAGTTGTTCGTATAGAAGCGATTGGTGTCGGCATACTTCGACCTGCCAGCGACAAGGCTGAGGACTGGCGCTGCGGGTGCAATGCCATCCTTGGCGTTCATCGAGGCCGAGGTGGGCGCGTCGTTGCCCGCGGCATCGTGAACCGAACCGAGCTGAGCCGGTTCGAGCCGGCTGTAGCTGACTGTCGGTGTGTCATTCGGGCCGAATGCACTCTGCGGTGTGATGGTGATAACGCTGCCAAAAGCGCTGTTGGAGCCGTCGAAGGTGACCGCCTTTGCCGACGAGCCATTGATCATCCAGTCGGCGGCTTGGAATGAACCCTCGACCGGCTCACTCGTTGCTACGACGATGGTGCTCGGGTCCTTCGTGACGGCATTGGCGAATGCGGGAATCACGTTGTCGACGGCGACCGTCGACGAAGCGGCGGACCCGGGATTGTCCGCCGCGTCCTTAACGCTGACGGTGATGTTGACCGTACCGGCTGGTAGGCCGCCGGAGTTCAGAGTGACGGTTCCGCCGAGGGTGCCCTGGCTAATGGTGCAGGACGGGGTCACGTCCTGTTTCAGCGCCTGCGCGCCGCCGAGGATGGTCAGCTTGCAGGATGAGATGGTCGCAGTCGGATCGAGCGTTCCACCGCTCCCGTGCTTGAAGACGGAGCCACCGATGGTGAGGACCGCGCCGTCCTTCGCGACGGGCTTGCCATTCTTGTCAACCGTGGGCGTCGTAAGCGTCGGGACGACGCCAGGGCCGCTGTTATCGACGGTGATGGAGGCGACGGTGAGCGTCTTGTCCACCGTGGCGCCGTTGGCGTCGGTGCCGACCAGGTGAAGGGTGCCGGTGTAGACGCCGTCAGGGACGACGGGCACCGTGCCGGCGAAGGACAGGATCGAGGTGACGGCATTCGCGCCGACGGCCTGGTTCGTGCCGAGCGGGAAGGCGAAGTGGTTGGCGCCGTTCTGGAAGGTAAGGGTGGTGGTGGCACCGGTCAGCGTGAGGGCGGGGGCGCCGGTCTTGTTCACCGACAGCTGGAACGTGCGGCCGCCCTTGGGCACCGTCGTGGGGCTGAGGCTGTTCGCCACGTAGGCGAAGGCCGAGGCGGCCTGCACCGTTATGTTCGGGGTGGCGGCGCCGATGGCAGCGGGCGCACCCGGAGCCGTGGCGTCGGCCGTGAAGTGGCGGGGCGTGGCGCCCGAGGCCGAGCCGAACGTGACCGGGAAGGTGTAGCTGGCGGTGCCGCCGTTACCCGCGATGGAGCTCGCAGCAGGCGCGGCGCCGACGGCGTCACCGCCGCCGCCAGCGGTGAGCTTGGGCGTGACACTGAGAGCACCCGAGCCGCCGTTCTGGACGGTGATGCCGACGGTGGTGTTGTTCTGGCCGGCGGTGACGGTGTTGTCGGTGGCACCGGCGGGCGCGTTCAGCGCCGCGGCCGTGACCTTCAGGACGTGAATGACCGTGGTCATCGTGCCCGGCGAGGCCGTTGTGTCGAGGACCATCGTCTGGCCCTGGTCGGCGCTCGACTTGGCCTGCCAGTTGCCCGACAGGTTGCCGGCGGGGCGCGTGGCGACGGTCGGCACGGTGAAATTGTGGGTGCTGCCGGCGGCGATGGAGCCGCCACTGAACACCGCGTCGCTACCGGAGAGCGTGTAGTGCCAGCCCGCGGGGGCGGGCGAGGGAGGGGCCTGGATGGCGAACCCGGCGCCGGGGTGGATGACGACCAGGTTGACGGCCGCGCCCATGTTGAGCGTGCCCGAGGGGTTCGAGACCTGGACGGTGACGGGGCCCGCCGTGCCTGCGAAGACGTCGGGGCTGGTGACGAGCTTGGCCGTGCCCGCGCTGACCTGGGTGGCGGCGTAGGCCGCCAGGCCGGCGAGGACGGTGGTGATGACGCCGAGGACGGCGACGATCGCGACGAAGCGCTTGCGGTACTTCACGGGTCTCTCCAATCCCCCCGGATTGCATGGCACGGCATCCGCCGTTGACATCCTCAATTCGACGGCGGAGAGTGGCGATCCTCCTTGCGCTCTCGTGAACATTCCGTCCGAAGGCGCGCGAATCCGCCGATTCACCCGCACGAGGAGCGGCCGGAATCCGGCCGCTCGCTAGCGGGCGGCGGGAAGCGGAATGAGCCTCGCCGTGCGGTGAGGACCGTCAGTCTGCGCGGCCCCGGCCGGGTGGGCCGACGGAAGCAGGCGGGCCTTCAGGCTCAGCGCGTCGTCAGCGACGGGCCGCTGGCGGCGCTTGAGCTCGGTGTTGAGGGCGTCGATGTGGAGGCGTTGGGCCATGAGGGCGCTGTTGGCCTCGGCCAGCTCGGCCCGCAGGGCCCGAACGGTGCGCTCGAGCTCGTCTACACGGGCCGACGTGGCGTGAAGCCGGCGCTCGCAGTCGGCCTTGTCGGCGAGGGCCACAAGCTGGGCCGGGCCGGCCTCAAGAAGCCGGGAGAGCACCGCCTCGACCACGTTGGCCGATGGTGGTGGATTCGGTGCTGCAGTCGAACGGGCGGGGGGTGCGTCGAAGGATGCGGTCTGCGCCGTGCCGGGCCAGTGAAACTCCAACCCCGCGCTCAACGGACCTCCTCTGTTTGGAGAACGTTGAAATGCCCTTTACCCAGCCGCCGACTGACGCAACCGGGTCACGCGCAGCGACAGCTCAGTTACGCGGGGCGCGACCTCGGCGGCTGCGGCGTTGACGCAGCTTCGTATTGAGAGAGTCGATGTGGGTCCGCTGCACATCGACGGCGCCCGACGCCTCAGAGAGCTGCTGCTTCGCAGCGCGCAGCTGTTCCTCCAGGTCGACGATGCGGTCGAGGGCCTGACGCAGCACCCGTTTGCATTCGGCGCTGTGGCCGCCGGCGACCTCCAGATCAGACGGCACGTCGGTCTCCAGATATAGCGGTGCACTTTCGGCTTCGGAGGACGGACGCTGGTCGTCGTTGTGCGCCATCCCGGGCCAGTGGAATTCCAAACCCGCGCTCAACGGACCTCCTTTTGGTCGCAGAACGCCGAGTTCATACCCGTTCGCCACCTGATGCAAGCCGGGTCGGGATGGGGTGACGCGCGCGTTAGCGGCGCGGCGAGTGCTTTCGACTACCGCGGTGCTGGCGCGCCTTGGTGTTCAAGAAATCGATGTGAATCTGCTGGGTCTCGATGGCGCTGGCCGACTCGGCGACCTCTTCCTCCGCGGCGCGCAGGGCGTTTTCGAGCTCGACGATGCGGTCGAGGGCCCGCCGGAGGACCCGTTCGCATTCAGTGCTGTGATGTCCAGCGGTCGCGACGTCACCGGACGTGACATCGATGAGTGACGCCTGCCGCGTCGCCTCCTGTGCCGGGGGGCGCTCGGAATAGAGCTGCGCCGTCTTCGGCCAACGAAATTCCAATCCCGCGTTCAACCGGACCACCTCCGCCAGGGAACGATGCGTACCCTAACCAACAATCGGTTAGGCCTCAACGGGGAAACCGTGAATGCTGATCGGCCGATCGGCCCATTTGCTGCGCCTATCGGCCGCGTTTGCGCCACCATCGCTCGGGTAAGGACTACTGGTTGCCTTTCCCGATGGCGGGAGGCCTGCGACGCAGGTCCTGATGGGAGGAATCCACAATGCTGAAGACGCTTACACGCGGTCATCGCTGGCTGGCGATTCCGGCGGCCGTGGTCGCAGCGGCGGGCATCGCCACCACGAGCGGCGCCGTGTCGATGTCGAGTGCGTCGCACACCCAGCGCGTGTGCGCCAACCTCGACGCCAAGGAGGCGCGCCAAGAGGCCGCGTTGGCCCAGGCCACGCCCAACAGCCGCAGGTTCTTCAACCTGCAGTTCCAGATCTCGCAGACCGAGCGGCAGGAAGCGAATCACGGCTGCGGCGACTGACGCCGCCGAACCACTGGTCGGCTGAGTCGACACAGTCCTAAGTAGGTGAACGCCGTCGGGGTCGGCGAGCCAGCCGGCTCCGACGTCGTCGCGTCGGCTCCGGACCGGCCGACGTCGGCATCGGGCGGAGCCGTCGCCGTGTTCATCCTCGCCGTCATCTACGGCGTCACCGCCCACGGTGGCTTCGACGCCGGTCCCCAGCGCGTGCTGCTGGCCGGTGTAGGGCTGGCCGCGGCGCTGGCGTGGTGGCCGGCGCGCACGACGCCGCGGTGGTGGGTGCCGCTGGCGCTCGCCGCACCGCTTGCGGTGTGGAGCGTGGTGGCCGCCGCCGTCGACGGCGACGTGGGCGGCGCCGCGCCCGTGCTTGCCATCTTGTTCGGGGTGGTGACCGCCGGCGTCGTTGGGTGGGCCGCGGGCGAGTACCGAGACCAGTTGGTCGACGCCCTCCTGCTGATCGGTGCGGTCGTCGGCCTCGTCGGCTGGGTGGGCGTCGCCTGGCGGATCGACCCGCTGGGTCAGGTCGAGGTGGGCGTGTGGCGGGCGGCGTCGACGTTGACCTACGAGAACGCCACCGCCGCCCTGCTGGCGCCCCTGGCCGTGGTGGCCCTGGCCCGGGCGATCGCGCGGCCGGCGCGGGTCGCCGACCGTTTGGTGGCCGTGGCCCTGCTAGTCGGCGTGGGCGCCACCATGAGCCGCGCCGGATGGCTGGGCCTGGCGGTCGGCGTCGTAGTCGTGGCCGCGTGCGTGGGTCTGCGCCGGTTCCTTGTCGTTGCTGTTCCGGTGCTGGCGGGCGCAGCAGTGGCGACGGCTGGGGTCGTGGCCGTGAGCCCGGCGAACGAGCACCGCAGCGCGTTGGTCGCGGTGGTGGCTCTCGTCGTGGGCGCCGGCCTCGTCGTGGTGCGGATGTCCGGGCGCGGGGGGCGGCTGGTGCTCGGTGTCATCTGCTGTGGCGTGGTGGTGGCAGCGGTCGCCGCCTTCGCCGGACCGGGGGCGCACGCGGTTCGGAGCAGTCGACTGTCGGTGAGCTCGGCCGACCGCGACCACGAGTGGGCGGCGACCGCGCGCGTCGCCCGGCAGCATCTGGTCACCGGCGTCGGACCGTCGCACCTCGTCATCGAGTGGCGCGACGGCGACGGCCAGCTCGTGTCGGCCCAGCAGACCCACAACGAGTACCTGCAACTGGCGGCCGAGGAAGGAGTGGTGGCGCCGGCCCTGGTCGTCGCCGGCCTGGCAGTGGTGGCGTGGGCGCTGGCGGGGCGGGTACGTCGGCGTGGGCGGGGGTACGCCTTGGACTGGCTGGCCGCCGGGGCCCTCGCCGGGCTGGCCGCCCTCTCCGTCCACAGCACCTTCGACTTCGTCTGGCACGTGCCCGTGGTGCCGATCGTGGTGGCTGCGCTCGTGGGGGCGGCGCTGCACCGGGGTCCCTCAGGCGCGCAATACTGCAGAGGTCGAACCGCGGGGAGGACCGCTCATGATGCGTCGAATCGGAATGGCAGTGGCAGGGGCCGTGCTCGCGGCCGGGATGGTCGGGGGCGTCGGCTTCGCCGCCGGAAGCGGGGGCAACGGCCGCAACGGCCAGAGCAGCACCCAGACCAACACCAGCACGAGCAGCCACGACCCGGCGGCAGCCGCGGCCGCGATCCGCTGCGCCAACATGCAGCTGCAGATCGTGCAGGTGCAGCTGCAGATCGCCTCGGCCAAGAACCCGCATCAGGCTCGGGCGCTGACCAAGAAGATGATCAGGCTGCAGCAGCAGTGGCTGCAGCAGTGCACCTGACGCTGTAGCGGCCGGCGGTTGACCGTCGCCCATAAGAGACGCACCCACCTGCGGGGCGCTCGATACGGCTAGGGACGAATCGTCGCCACGCCTGCGCTGTCGGCGATCTGTGCGCCGCGTGCGTGACTGATTATCAGGAAGAAGTCTGCGTCGCCCGGTCCGGTGCCCGGCCCAAGGACTCGAACTCGGACGATCTTTCGGGTCTCTCCCGGCGCGAAGCGCAGCTGCTTGTGAACGGCGCGGTAGTCATGCATCGCGACTGCGGTGCCGTCCTCGGTGTCAACGTTCACGGTCACAGGACTGGCACTCGGCGTCGACAGCTCGACAACGAACACGGCGTATACGGCGCCCCTGCCGGCGGGGGCTTTCACGACGGGGGCATCGTCGACGACTAGGGCGGGCACCGGCGCAGGTGCGATCACAGCCTTGGCCAAGCCGTCGCCGATCTGTGCACCCGAGACCTGTCGAACGAGGAGATAGAAGTCTTCTGGAGCCTCGACAGCTCGGTCGCTCATGACCCGGACCCGTACGACCTTGTGGGTCTCGCCAGGTTGGAAGCGGAGTTCGCTGTCGACTCGCTGGTAATCACGGCCGCCCTTCGCGGTTCCGTCCTTCGTGGCCACCTTCACCACCACCGCCGACCGCGACGCTGCGGTGAGGTCGACCGCGAAATCGGCGTAGGCCGCGGTATGGCCTGTTGGTTCCTGAACGGGAGCGGCGTCCCTGACGTTCACCGTCGGTAGCCCGCGTGCTTCGCTCGACACATTGATCGCCACCAGGGCGCCGTTCGACACAGCCTTGCCGTCGTAGGCCTCGTAGGTGAACACGTCGGTGCCGTTGAAGCCGGCGACAGGCTTGTAGCTGAAAGAGCCATCAGCAGCGAGGCTCAAGGTGCCGTGATGGGGGCCCGACACCAGTGCCGCGGTCAAGTGGTCACCGTCGACGTCGGTGTCATTGCCAAGGACGCCCGGCAGGCTCACGTTGAGCGTCTGGTTGGTGTGCACGCCATAGCTGTCGGGTGCGGCGACGGGTGGATCGTTGACCGCCGTGACGTGCAACGTCACTGTCGCCGCCGGGCCGTCGGCGGTGCCGTCGTTGGGCTTGTAGGTGAAGGAGTCGGTGCCGTTGAAGTTCGCAGCCGGCGTGTAGGTGAACGACCCGTCGGGGGCCAGGTTGAGGCTGCCGTGGGCCGGGCCCGACACGAGCGCGGCCGTCAGCTGATCGCCGTCGACGTCGCTGTCGTTGGCAAGCACGCCGGGTCGGTGAACCACGAGCGGGGTGTCCTCGGCCGTCGTCCAGGTGTCGCCCACTGACACAGGCGGATCGTTCACCGGCGTGATGGTGAGTGTGACCTTCACCGGCGTCGAGTCGGCGAGGCCGTCGTTCGCCTTGTAGGTGAAGGAGTCGGCGCCGTTGAAGTTCGCAGCCGGCGTGTAGGTGAACGACCCGTCAGGGGCCAGGTTGAGCGTGCCGTGGCCCGGGCCCGACACGAGGGCCGCGGTCAGGTGGTCACCGTTGGCATCCGAGTCGTTCGCCAGGACCCCCGGAGCGTTGACCTTGAGCGGCGTGTCCTCTGGCGTCGTCCAGGCGTCGGATGCGGCCGCAGGCGGTGTATTCGGCCCCCTTTGCCCGCCGCCGGATGTCACATTGATTGGGATCGAACGCGTAGAACTCGCGCCCTGGTTGTCCGTGACCCGAAGGTCGACGTAATAAAGACCCGGATCACTAAACAAATGCGTGGCCGTAGGCCCCTGTGCCGATGTGCCGTCGTCGAAGTCCCAGTCGTAGCGGACGATCTCGCCGTCGCGATCAATCGATCTCTTCGCGTCGAACTGTGTCTCGAGCGGCGCTTTTCCCTCAGCAGGCACCGCATCACCGATGGCGATTGGCGCTTGATTCTCAACTGGCGGGGGCTCGGCCGTTCGAGCGGCATCGAAACCCGCCTCTTGGAAGTCGACACCTTCGCCGCCTGGGTGGACGTCGGCGCCATAGAGCGTGGCCTTCCATTCGCCCGGCTCAGGGTCCTTTATCTGATAGCTCTCATCGGTTGGTCCGTCCAAGTGAATTACATCAGGCGCTGTCGTCGCTCGGTCTATGACGCGGCCTGAGGGTGACGTGAGACTCATTACGACGTCGCTGCCGGGCCATGCCGTACGGAACAGGGCCCATGCCGGATTGATCCCTAAGAGAGCGATCTTCGTTATGCGCTCGCCCTGGTGAATCGTGTCGAGGTTGCGAGGCGGCACCGGCTGGTTCGCGAGATACGCGTTGATCGCCGCCGCGTATCCGAACTGCTGGCCGGTGAGAGTGGGGTGGAACGACTCGTCGCTCACCGGCGGAAAGTCGTGAGGCGAAACGTGCGCGGGGTTCATCCACGCGCCCTGGTTGCCACACGGCTCGTGATGCGCAAACGCCGCGCGGACGTCGACGTACTCGGCACCGGCGGACCGCACTGACTGCTGCAAGACATCAAGGAAGCGGTCTTGGTACTGGCGAATCGTGTCCATCTCTCCCCAGAAGGGCGCGAGCGATGGGCACGCCTGCTCCGCCGCGTCGCCAGGGAACAGGTATGGGTACCCCACGACGATGATGCGGGCATTGAATGTCTTTGCCTTGATCGCATTCACTGTGGCCACGAGCTTCGGTCCGACATGATCTAGGTCCCATTGCACGCGACCGCGCCATTCGTCTCCCCGCGCGCCGTCGAGGCACGCATGAAGGGCACACTCGGTCACACGATCCGAGAAGTGCATGTCGTTTCCGCCAATCGAGATCGTCACAAGATCGGTTGACGGGTCGATGGAGTCGTGATCGAGCTGGAACTGCGTGTCGAAATAGTCCTCGGTGTTGTTTGGGTCCTCCGTCGCGTCTTGGCTGATAGTCGTGACGTTTTCCGTCGTGGCGCCGCTACAGGCCCAGTCGATCCAATCGACGGCCGCTGGAGTGTTGAATCGCTCGTTGTGATCGCTGCCGTACTTGTTGACTGTCTTGCCGCTTCCTGGGCGCGTGCCCGGAGCGCCGGACGCGCGTTCATAGAGGGAATACGTGTCGTGCGGGCGGCGGACATACTCCGCATACGAGCGAGTGGAGCGGTGACAACGATTGTCGCCGTGAGGACCCCATCCGTCCTCGAAATAGGGATCGACCCCTTCGCCGGCTGAATACGAGTCGCCGAGGGCGACATAACGGTACGTGCTCGCCCCGACCACGTACTCATTGACGAACGAGATCGCGCCGTTGGCATCCTGCGCGTAGACACTGAAGATCACGAGCCCGTTCTTCTTCGGCACCACCGAACAGGAAAGCTGCCCTGGAGCCGCGGGATTCTGTGTGCACGAGAATCCGTCCGCCGTGTCAGGCCCGGAGCCGATAGGACTCTGGCGCGTCACGAACGTGATCGGGTCACCTTCGGGGTCGACCGCCTTCATCGTGAAGCTCGTCGAGTTTGGCAGCACCATGTCGAATCGTGACCGGTCGGGTGGAGTTGGCGATACCCACACGGGCGAGCCGTTCGCCTGTTCCTGAGCGATCGAGTGCACCATGGTGTTCCGGCCCGCGAGAATCGAGCTCACGGCGAAGAGCTGTTTACTGATGCCAGGCGCACTCAAGGTCGCAGATGTCGTAGTCGCGTCCAGCGTTGCCAGGGGTGTGGCGGGGAAGTCCGTCGCCAAATCGGGCGTTGCGTAGATCTGGTAGCCGCTTGTGCCGTCAACGGGGTCCCACTGCAGGCGGACCTTGTCAGGACCTATGGCGTGCGACTTGACCGCTGGGACGTGGATGGGCGCCGGGTGTGTGACGATCGTGGCACCGAGGTCCGAGTCTCCGCCCGTCTTCTCCACGAACGAATGCGCCAGGTCGACGCTGGCGTCGGTCGGAGGTACAAGTATGAAGTCGTTGATGAACGTGTCTCCCGCGGCAATCGTGTCCGTGGCGCGAGTCAGCCTCTCCCGCGGCTGATAGATGAACCCCTTCTTGCCATCGTTCAGCAGCTGCAGCACCACGTTGTATGCCGGCGTGTCTGACACGTTCTTGATGGTGACCCGAACGTGGAACGGGGAGCCCCTGTGAGTGGCGTCGTCGACGTCCATCGTCATCTTCAGCGCTGAGGCGCCCCAAACGTGGAGGGGCTCGTCCAGAGCTGCCTGGAGGGCGATCGGCGTCCCCGTCGGCGACAGCGACCCGGTGTACGTGGCCTGTAGTGGGTACGAGCCCTCGGCGTCGCCGCGGATGATCCAGCTAGTCGAGGCCGTCTGTCCCGCCGGAATGTCGTCGAACGCAGCGGCGAGCGCCTGAGGGTGGTTCAAAGACGCGAGGCTCATACCCGTCGGAAGGGCGAGCTTGCCGACGCCGTTCGTGAACGTGAAGCCGCTCGGCGCCAAGTTCGTGACACGCAGATCGACGTCGAAGAACTCCTTCATCCATGTCGTCTTGCCCGGCACAACCATCCACACGAGCGTCGGCGCATCATCCGCCAGGTACTGCGGTTGAACGGTGTAGTGATACCCGCCGTAATCGAAGCTGCAGGTTCCAGTGCAGTGCGTTGAACCGAACGTTGCGGTCCACCCGCCGCCCCGCGTCACGTACCCGCTGAATGGAACAGTTCCAAGGTTCATCTGGAACGCGTAGGAATGTTGGTTCGCCGGATCGTTGGGATTGAGGCCGGCCGCCTGAAGCTCATCAGGCGTCATCCGATGGCTGTTCAGGCTCGCAGTTCCGGCCGCACCTGGCGAAAGCGTGATCGTCACGCTGCCCTCGCCGTTCTGGACGCTCGCGCTGCTGGTCGTCGGCCGATACCCCTGCGTGCTGGCAAAGACAGTCTGCGGACCATCGGAAAGGCCTGCGAGCAGCCCGTCGCCATTCGTGTTCGTGTGCGCCTGGTGTGACGTGCCGTCAGAATCGACCACGGCAAGGTCGACGCCTTGGAGCGGCTGGCTGCTCGCGTCCTGCGTGTGGACGTGGAGGCCTGGGCCTGACGTCGCAGGGTCAACGATCTGGACACCGGCCTGGTCGCGGCTCGCGTTGGTCCCGCGGTTGATGGTCAGAGTGACCGCGTACCGCGACGCTCGCGTGTATGTGTGGTCCACTGCCACACCATCGGCGCCAGAACCGTCGCCGAAGTCCCAGTGGAACACGTCTCGCGTCGCATAGTCGGAGTTGCTTCCGTCGAAATGAATCGGTGATCCGACAACTCCCACCTGGTCATCGCCAGCACGGGCCTGGAGCGGTGTCGCCGATATTTGGGCAACAATCGATGTCGAGTTGTTCGACGTGTCGGGGTCGGAGGTCGACGCCTGAACCGACGGCGTGAGCGGCGCCACCGTGGCGGCATCAACCCGGAACGTGAGCGCCATCTGCCCGGTCGCGAATGCGGCGATCGCGCCCAGCTGGCACGTGACGTCAGTCGCGGTCTGCGTGCAATAGCCGATCGAGGGCTGCACGCCGAGAAGTGTCTCCCCCGCCACCCTCGGAATCGTGACTACGACGTCATCCGACGCTGTCGGCCCCTTGTTTGCGACGTGCACGCTGTAGGTGAGAGCGTTCCCGACGAGCACAGGGTTTGGTGTGGCATCGCCCGAAATCGCTAAGTCCGCCGAATCGGTCACCCCGCCGCTATCGACGGTCACGGAGTTGTTCGACAGATCTGGATCGGGTGCTGCAGAGGCGACCGTCATCGCATTTTGAAGGTCGCCGGGCCTATCCACTCGGACGGTGACATCCCAAGCGCTGTTGTCGCCCCCGGGAGAGACGTACGTCGTCGAGCCGGCACCCATGTCGTCGAGATCGCAGTGCACCTTTCTGCCGTCGACGTCGCAGCCCCAGGGAACTGACATCAAGGACGTGGCGTCAGGAACCACCTCGTCGAGAGAGGTGTCTTGTGCGGTCGTCGGGCCACCGTTGTGGACCTGCGCGTGATATGCGAGCAGGTCGCCGAGCCTGAGACCGTTTGGCGGCGTGCTCCACCCTTGCAGTGCAAGGTCGGACTGTGGGTCGCGCACATCAACCGACGGTGATGCGGCGTCGTCGTCGGCTTGTGTGTCCGGCGTCGAAGTGCTGACCCGCAATGACACTGCGTGCGCACCTGTCGCGCCCGGAGTCAGCGATACGTCAACCGACCCGTTGGTCGCCGGCGCGAGAGCGTCGCCGACACAATCGAGGTGGCCGCCGGTCCTCGCACATTGGCTCGCCCCACGCACTGAGACTGCGGTTCCTTCCGGCACATCAATGCCGTATTTGATGTCCTTCGCCGTGGAAGGCCCGCTGTTGGTAACGACGAAGTCGTAATCGACTGGTTCGCCAGTGAGCGCCGGGTTTGGCGAGCCGCCTCCCGTGACCGAGAGATCCGTGGTAGGAGCAATGACGGCCACAGAGGTGTCAGTAGCGTTGTTCGTGCTGTCAGGGTCTGCGCTTGCCGACGCCACTTCAAAGTGAGCAGAGACCGTTCCCACGCTCGCTGGGGAAGTGGCCTCGATGCCCAAACGAGTCGGGCCGCCCTGGGACGGCAAGAGGGTTCCGATTGGGCAGTCGAAGGCTTGCCCGTTCTGCGTGCATGTGACGTCACGGGAGTTGTAGTCGTGGCCCAGGTAGTCCGTGTAGATGTGACCAGCCGCGATGAACGATTCGCCCGCGGGGAGGTTGAACTTCAGGTGTGCGTCCTTACCGCCGCCGTCGCCGCCGTTGGACACGCCGACGGTGTACATCAGGTGCTCATCCGTTGGCACCTGCGACGGCGCAGCCGCTGCGATCTGGAGATCGGCTCGCAAGGGAAGCACGTCTGTTGTCACGGCACCCGTGTTGCTGGTCGGGTCGGGATCGCTCTCGTCCGCGCCCACCTTTGCGGTGTTTGACAGTTGGGTTGCCTTGCCACCAAGAACCTGAACTTGGACGCTCGTCCAGCCGCTGGGCGGAAGAGACGGCGTTGAGCACTGAACCTCAGACGCCACTTGCTTGCATGTGACTCCCGCACTCGGCGTGATGCTCTGTACCGTCACGTCGGGCGAGAGGTCATCGATCAGCTTGACGTTTGTCGCGGCGGTTGGGCCGCGGTTGTAGGCGTTGAGGCTGTAGATGAAAGTGTCGCCCTGCAAGACTGTCGATGGGGCATACACCGACACCGACATGTCGGCCTTGTCCGACACGACTGTTACGGATTGCTCGATCTTGTTGTTGTCTGCGACGGGATCAGGTGTTGCCGACTCGGCTGTAAACGTCGCCGTATATGCGCCCACTTGGTGCGCAACCGCCTGGACTGTGAGCTGCCCATAGAAGTAGCGAGCCACATCTCCAACGGGACAACTCACGAGCTGCCCCGCGACGGTGCACGAGACGGGCGAGCCATAGCCGTAGAAGCTTGCGCTCTTGGCCTCGACGCCCGTCGGCATCGCCGCCGTAAAGGTGACGCCGCGCGCACCCGTCGGTCCCGAGTTCTGCACCGTGCCGACGTACTGGATCGTCTGATCGACGCCAGCCTCCTGCGCTGGACCGTACGTCGTCGCCACAAGGTCGGCTTGGGGGTCCGCGACATCGACAGATGCTGTCGCCGTGTCGTTCGCTGGGAGCGGGTCACGCGTCGTCGACGTGGCCGTCGCCGTGACTGTTGTTTTCCCTCGGGTCGATGGGACGACTGTCACCGAGTAGCTCTCAGTGGTCCTCGCCCCGACATCGCCGGGCGTACAGACGAACGCATCACCATCTGGGGCGCATCCCCCCGGCGTGCCGCTCTGCGGCGTCACACCTTGAAGCTTGGTGTCACTCGGAACAGCAAACCGCACCGACGCCCCGTGCGCCGTGGTTGGTCCGTTGTTCGGCATGTAGGCCGTGAACGTGCTCGGAGATCCGACCGCTTCCGGGTTGTCGGCAGCGTAAAGCGACGGCGCCAGGTCCGCAGCGGGGTTCACGACTCGCGTCTTGAACGCGATGGAGTTGTCGTCCGTCGTCACCTCCGGAGACGACGTCGATACCGCGAATGACGTCGGGTACTTGCCAGCATCGGGTGGTGCTCGCATGGTTATGGTCAATTGCGTCGATTGGTAAGGCGCGATGTCGCCAAGGTCGCATGTAAGGACGCTCCCCTGTTGCGAGCATCTCGCACCGATGTCCGACTGAACGCCCTCAAACTGAGAACCTGCCGGCACATCGGCACGAAGCGTCACGTTGCGAGCGAAGGACGGACCGCCTGTCGCCGGATTCAGGGAATAGGTGAAGTCCTCCCCGGTCGCCGCTGGGTCAGGGTCGTGCGTTACGTAGAAGAGACTGACGTCCGTCGACTGCGGACCGACGGTTGTGTTCAACGTGACCGAGTTGTTCGACGTATCTGGGTCGGCGTTGACCGCCGTTACCGACACGACGTTCGACAGGGGGCCCTCGGCTGTCGGACGGAGATCGATCTCAACTGTTGCGTACGTAACGAAGTCAGGAACGTCGCACGCGACGACTCGACCCGTTTGGCTACAGGGTGTCTTCGCGTCGCCGGCCTGGACGGACCCGGTGAGGAAGTCGGCACCGTCAGGGAGCGGGTCTCGCACAACGACGCCTCGAGCGTCCGCGCTCGTCTGGACAGTCATCGAGTACGCAACTCGACCGTCCACACCCGACGTTGAAGCGTCCTCAGTCCCGCTGAGTCGGACGTCCACTGGAGCATCGACGGCGTTGTAGGTCGAGTTAGCAGTGTTGTTGCTCGCGTCCGGATCGTGGCTGGACGCGGCGACTGAAACGCTCACCGCATATGACCCAGGCTGCGGGAATGAACCCTCGACGTACGCGTACGCACCTGACACGTGGACATCCCCGAAATCACATGTCAGGACGGTGCCCTGACGCTCGCAGGTCCCCTGCGAGGCCTGTACGTCTTCCACGACGAATTCTTGAGGCAAATTGCCCCGCAGCGTGACGCCATGAGCTGTCGCAGGGCCTCGGTTCTGTGCGCCCAGGTAAAGGGTCGTGCGGCCAGTGTCCACGGTCGCAGACTGATTCAAGGAAGCAGCAGCGTCCGCGTCAGAAGAGATCGCCGCGCTGTCGGTCGCGGTGTTGTTTTCGGTACTTGAGTCGATGCTCGATCCGCTGGCTGTCACGCCCGCGGTCAACGTCTGCCCGGATGTGGCCGTGTAGGTGATGTCGATCCGAATCGATTCGCCCTTCGCGAGCTGTCCGACGTCGCAGCGAAGGCCACTCGTCGAATGAGTACACGAAATCGGTTGATACGTCGGAGTCGAGGTGCGGTAGCCGCTCGCACTCACGAAGCCCGCATTCGACGGATCTGTAGCCGACGCAACGACGCCAGACGCCGCGTCCGGTCCGGCGTTCGACACCAGGGCCGTGAACGTGTACGGCTCACCAATGCCGGCATCAGAGATGTGAGTAAGGGTCACCGCGACGTCAGCGGTCGACGATGCTGCGCCCGCCGCGGTGGCGTCAGCGACGACAGCGCCGAGCGCGACGGCTGCGCAAAGCATGAGCGCGGAAATCAACCAGCATGTGCGCTGCGACCCAAGACGGTCTCTCACCGCCGCCACGGACGCGCGCGACGCAACTCTGCTCGCACTGCGAAGTCCCACGTGCGTCCCCCCGTTTGCCCTAGCCGCCAGGCGAGTATGGCGCCTGCGTGGCAACCCCTGCTACGTCCGGATGAGGCAACGGGCCAAAACCGGCCATTTGGCCGATTCCACCGCTGCGGGCGTTGGGCATCGCGACCTCTACTAGAGGTGTAGACCTGAGGGCCGCTGGCGGCGGAAAGACCGAAATCGACGCTGGCCTCACAGGGGCTTTGCCCTAGCGCCGCGTTCCGATTTGCCCAACACCGTCGACGCTTCCGAGGAGGCGTCGACGTCGACCGCATTCGCGCCGATGCGTTATGGATGCTCGTGGGCGCGCCTCCAAAACGAGACTGCGTCCGCCTGACGATCCCCGGCATCCCAAGCACGCCAACGCGCCGCCTGGTTCAGCGGCGTGACCCGCGCACCAACGTCAGCCGATGCCGTAGCCGAAGAGGCCGACGATGACCTCGTCGGCGCCCTTGACGCCGGGCGCGCCGATGGCGCGCGCCAGCTCGAGGGGCGAGGTGTCCTTGACGATCTGGTAGCCGGTGACGCCGGGGCGGTGGGCGACGTTGACCGGGCCGGGGCCGCCGAGCTTGGCGGCCGCCACCGGGTCGGCGGGGATGCCGGCGTCGGAGTCCTTGTCGAGGGGGTCGAGCTGGGCGGCGCGGCGGTACTCGGCGCGGGCGTCGTCGAAGGCGCCGCGGCGCACGTCGAGGTCGCCGAGCAGGGCCCAGGTGACGAAGTTGTCGGGCTCTTGGCGGGCGGCTTCGAGGAGGGCGGCACGCGCCTGGTCGGCGCGGTGGAGGTGGGCGAGGGCGGCGGCCTTGATGTAGTCGCTCTGCACGGCGTTCGGATTCACCGACAGCGCGGTGTTAGCCGTATTAAGGGCCGCGGCGGGGTTGGCGACGAGGTTGTCCTCCGCGGCGTCGCGCAGGTTGCCGGCGACAGCCATGCGTCCGAGCACGGTGGCCGACACGGCGAGCACGGCGAAGGCGCCGACGCGCCACGCCATCGGCGCGGGGCGGGTGCGGCTGCTGCTCCCGCTCCTGCGGCGGCGGGAGCGGCGGGAGCGGCGGGGCGGGTGGGCGTCGGACGCGGCGAGGACGACGCCGATGGCGACGAGGCCGATGGCCATGACGCCGGGCAGACCCGTCCAGATCCAGTCGGTGGTGGCGTAGCTGAGGGCGGCGGCGCCCACGCCGACGGCCGCCACCATGCGGGGGGACACGGCCTTGCCCTTGCGGCGCCGGACGCGCCAGGCGGCGACGGCGGTGCCGCCGACGAAGGCGGCGAGGAGCAGCACGCCGACCGTCCCCGACTCGGCGACGGTGCCGAACACGATCGAGTTCGGCTGCCACACCTGGTCGTAGTAGCGGCGCTCCTGGAACCAGACCTTGGTCCAGCTGCCGGCGCCGGTGCCGGCGACGGGGTGGTCCTTGGCGTTGGTGAGGGCCACCCGCCAGTACTCCTTGAGCGGCCCGCCCGCCTCCAAGAAGCGCGAGTTGCCGTGGGTCTCGGCCGGGCTCACCACCGTCAGCTGCTGGAACGACTTCCACTGCTTGCTGGCCTCGCGGCTGATCGCGCCGGCCCCGATGACGCCGGCGACGATGGCGGCCGCGGCCACGGTGATGAGGCCGAAGCGCGAGGCGCGCACGACCTTGGTGTTGCCCTGTCTGACGCGCACGCGGTCGATGACGGCGGTGGCGACGCCCCACACGACGCCGGTGGCGGCGGCGGCGACGAGGGCGCCGAGGCCGGCGGCGTGGGCGTGGCTCGCGCTGACGTTGCCGCCGGTGCTGGAGTACGCGTTGGCGAGCACGGGGAAGGCGGCGGCCACGCCGCAGGCGGCGACGAGCACGGCCCAGATCGTGCGCGACGACGGCTGCACGATCGACACCGCGATGACGGCCAGGGCGGCGGCGGGCACGGCCGAGCGGGACTCGGTGAGGACGACGAGCGAGATCATCAGCACGACGCCGAACGCGCCCACGCCGGCGACGAGGGGCTTGGGGCGGACGGCCACACCGATCCACAGCCAGGCGCCGAGCACGAAGGCGCAGCCGGTGCCGCCCGCGTAGCCGAGCGGCGAGCTCAGCCGTCCGCCGAGGAACATCGATGGGGCACCCGAGCCGAACAGGCGGGCGACGCTGAACAGGGCGACGACCGCGAGGCCGGCGGCGAGGGCGCCGATGATCAGGCCCCGTCTTCTTCTGTCGCGCGCCAGGCCGAGGACGAGGAGGACGACGGCGCCGTAGGCGAGGACGCGACCGGCAGAGACCACGGCGCCGTCGGGCGACGTCGACCACAGCGTGGAGAGGAGTGCGAACAGGCCGAGGCCGCACAGGCCGGCGACGGCGACGAGCGCCGCGCCCCTCGGCATCGGCAATCGACCGAAGGCGACCATGGCGCCGGCCGCGACCACGACGCACAGGCCGACGGCCGACCACACCGTCTCGGACCAGTAGCCGCCGAACAGCGGGCTGAGGGCGGCGCCGAGGGAGAGGACGACGGCGGTCAGGTCGCCGAGGGGCGCGTGCTTGAAGTCGACCAGCGCTTGTTGCAGCTGGAGGCGCGCGCCGGCCGGGCGTTGGGGCGGCGTCTCCGACTGGGGTTCGCGCGCCGGAGAGGTCGGCGGTGCCCCGTCTCGCGGCGGAGCGGTGGGTCGGGCCAAGCGTTAGAGGAGGGCGGTCGGGCGGCGCGCTACTCGGTCGCCGCCGTCAGCTCCTCCGCCCGCTCGGCCCGGGCCTCGGCGATGGTCTCGACGAGGATGTCGTCGAGGGTGCGGCTGGGCGCCCACCCGAGGAGGTCGCGCACCTTGGTGGTGTCGGGCACCCGCTTCTTCATGTCGTCGAACCCGGGGCCGTAGGCCTCCTCGTAGGGGACGAGGACGATGGGCGAGTCGCTGCCGGCCAGCGTCCGGATGCGGGTGGCGAGGTCCATGATCGACAGGTGCTCGCTGCCACCGACGTTGAAGACGTCGCCGACCGCTGATGGTTCGGCGAGCAGCCCGGTGAGCGCCCGCACGACGTCGTGCACGTGGCAGAAGCAGCGGCTCTGGGTGCCGTCGCCGAACACGGTGAGGGCCTCGCCGGCGACGGCCTGGCGCACGAGTCGGGGGATCACCATGCCGTAGGCCGGGCTCTGGCGGGGGCCGACGGTGTTGAAGAGGCGGACGACGACCGACTCCAGGCCCCGCTCCCGGTTGTAGGCGTAGGCCATGATCTCGTTGACGGCCTTGGCCGTGCTGTAGGCCCAACGGGCCTTGGTGGGTGCGCCGAGGATGCGGTCGGCGTCCTCGGCGAGGGGGCCGGTGCCGTTCTTGCCGTAGATCTCCGAGGTGGAGGCGATAAGGATCTTGCGGTTGCTGCGGCTGGCGGCGTCGATGACGACCTCGGTGCCCCGGATGTTGTCGGTCAGGCAGTTGAGGGGGCGTTCGAGCAAGAGCTTGACGCCGACGGCGGCCGCCAGGTGGACGACGACGTCGGCCTCGCTCACGAGCTCGTCGACGACCAGCTCGTCGAGCACGTCGCCCTCGACGAAGCGCAGGTTGGGGTGCTCGGCCACGGCGTTGAGATTGCGGCGGCGACCGGTGGAGAGCTTGTCGAGGACGATGACGCGGTCGCCGCGTGCGAGCAGGGCCTCGGTGAGGTGGGACCCGATGAAGCCCGCGCCGCCGGTGACGAGGTAGGTCGAGGTCGACGTCGACGTCGTCATTGGTTTTCGATCAGCTCCGGTCCGCTTCCTTGGACTGCTGCCGCGGGGCGTCGGCGCCGTAGTACCCGTAGTTGTAGGCGTAGCCGTAGTAGCCGTCGTCGGCCGACACGCCGTTGAGCACGGTGCCGACGAGCGGGGCCGCCACCTGCTCGAGGACCTCGACGGCCCGAGTCAGCTGGCGGCGGGTGGTGACGCCGGCGCGCACGACGAGGAGGGTGGCGTCGACATGGGCCGACAGCACGGCCGAGTCGGTGACGGGCAGCACGGGCGGCGAGTCGACGAGGACGACGTCGGCCTCGGACTGGAGGGCCTTGAGCAGCTGGCCGGTGCGCACCGAGCTGAGAAGCTCCGACGGGTTGGGTGGCAGCATGCCCGACGCCAGCAGCATGAGGTGGCGGCGGCCGACGGTCTGCACGGCCTCACCGAGGGGCACCTCACCGAGCAGCACCGACGTGAAGCCCACGTTGTTGGGCTCGTTGAAGAAGGTGTGGATGCGGGGGCGGCGCAGGTCGCAGTCGACGACGACCACGCGCTTGCCGATGTTGGACAGGGCCACGGCCAGGTTGGCGATGGTGGTGGTCTTGCCCTCGGCCGCGCTGGGGCTGGTGACCTGGATGATGCGCAGCGGACGGTCGAGGCCGAGGAAGCCGATGGCGGTGCGCAGCGAGCGGTAGGCCTCCGAGGCCTGGGACGTGGGCTCTTCGATGGAGACCGTGCGGGGCGCCTCGCCGCTGCGCCAACCCTCGACGGCGGGGATGATGCCGAGGGTGGGGGTGCCGCCCCCGTGGCCGCCGTGGGTGCCGTGCAGGGCGCGCTCGACGTCGTCCTTGGTTTTCACGGAGTCGTCGAGCTGTTCGAAGAGGAAGGCGAGGGCGACGCCGAGGATGAGGCCGCCGAGGAGGCCGACGAGGACGTTGCGCGCGGGCTTGGGGCTGACCGGGCTCGTGGGCGTCGTGGCCGGTGTGACGAGCTGGGCGCCGCCGCTGTTGAGCCCGGCCTGGAGCTGGAGCTGGTCGAGGTTCTGGCGGTAAACGGACTGCTGGTTGATGAGGCCTTCGCGCTGGTCCTCGAGGGCGGGGTCGGCGGCGCGGGGCGGGTTGCCCGAGACGGGGATGGCGTCGATCTGCTTCTCGAGGTCGGAGATCTTGCCCTGCACCTGCTGGCCGGCCGCGCCCAGGTCGTCGAGGGCCTGGGTGCGGCGGACGTCGATGTAGGCCTGGGCGTAGGTGTTGGCGACCTTGGCTGCCGTCGCCGGGTCCTGGCTGCTGGCGGTGAGGTGGACGACCTGGGTCTGTCCCACCTGGGAGATCGAGATCGACGGCGCGAACCCGATGCGCTTCTTGACCTCTTGGGCCACCGGCGCGCTCTGGATGAGCTCGATCTGGGTCTGCACGGCCGATGCTGCGTCCTGGCCGTTCTGGTTGTTGTTGCCGTTGCCGACGACGGTCTCGGAGGTGCGGGGGGCGAGCAGGAGCGAGGCCGTTGCCTGGTACGTCTTGTGCTGGATGAGGGAGACGCCGAGGGCCCCTGCGGTGACGGCGATGACGGCCAGGATGATGTAGGTCTTGCGGCGGCGAAGGACGCGCAGGTAGCTGCGGAGATCGCCCCCGCTGTGGCCGTCGAGCACGGGGTCAGCGTAGTAGCCGGTGGGATGGCTCGGAACTACACGAATGCGGTTTCTGGGGGTTACTCGGTTGCCGCTCGGAGGGCCTCGGCGAGGGGGTCGGCGGCGTGGTCGAGGGTGTAGTGCTCGAGGGCGTGTCGACGTCCTTCTTTGCCCATCTGGTCTCGCTCGTTTGGGTCGTCGAGGAGATGGGCGAGGGCGGTTTCCCACTCTTCGGTGGTGGTCGCTTCGAGGTGGGTGACGTTGGGTTCGCCGATGGCTTTGGCGGCGCCGACGGGTGAGGCCACATAGGGCACGCCGACGGTGAGGTACTGGATGGCCTTGAACCCGGACTTGCCCGCGGCCCAGTCGTCGTCGGCCGGTAGTGGATAGAGCCCGATGTCGAGGGAGCGGAAGTCGTCGCGTTCGGTGTCTTGGCTCCAGGGGCGGACGTCGACGTCGATGTTTGCGAACGTGATGTCCGTACGGCCTGACCCGACGATGAGCAGGCGGAAGCGGTGGTTGGTGGCGAGGCGTTCGAGGGCGGGCGTGATCGTTTCGAGATACGGGAACGTGGTGTGGGAGCCGATCCAGCCGATGACGGGGACGTCATTGTCGTCTTTGTTGTCGTGGTTGCGCGGCGTCCAGCGGTTGGGGTCGACGACGGTGGGGACGAGCCAGGCGCGTGTGCCTTTGGCGCGCACGTAGTCGGCGACGGCGTCGCTGCCGCAGGTGACCGCTTGCGCGTAGTCGATGAGGGTGTCGGTCTTGCCCGGCCACTTAAGGAGCCGGGCGGTGCGTCCGTAGACGGGGCTGTCGTAGTGGACGTAGGTGGCGTCGTCGAGGTCGAGCACGATCGGGACCTTGTCGACGGCTTTGGTGAGCCACTCCACGAGGGGCGGGCCGAAGAGCATGGCCTCGCGCTGGACGAGCACGCAGTCGTAGCGGCGGGCGCGCAGGAGGTCGGCGGTCCGTCGTGCTGTGGCTCGGGCCAGGCCCTTGAGTGTTGTGGGCCAGGCGTCGCGGTCGTAGAGGTGGGCGTAGGTGGTGGCGTCGAGGAAGGGGCGGACATCGAGGTGGATGCCGCGCTCTTGGAGGGGCGCCCGCAGCTGGTCGATGCGGAAGCGGGTGGCGGCCGCCTCGCTGGGGAAGCCGGCGAGGGCGAGGACCCTCACGTGCTCGGGCGTTGGGCGACGACGAACAGGCCGGCCTCGTCGCGCACGGCGCGCACGGTGAGTCCTTCGTCTGCGAACCAGGGCTCGATGTCGCGCCAGATGTAGCGGTACTCGACGGGCGCGCTGAGTCGGTCGAAGGTGTCGAGCCAGAGGCTTCGGAGCGGGCGGCCGCGGTAGGCGGTGAGGGGCAGGCGGGCGAGGGTCTTGATGTGGCGCTGGGCGCCGACGTGGCCCGGGACGACGACGGTCGCGTAGAGCACGGCGGCGAGGGGCGCGCACAGGACGCGGAGGGGCGGATACGGGAGTCGCGTCGTGATCTTTCTGAGGGCGGCGGCCGCGTTGAGGCCGGTGGCGCGCAGCCCGGGTGTGTCAGGTCGGCTGTAGAGATAGAGGAGCAGGATGCCTTGGGGTGCCAGCACCCGGGTCAGGGCGCGGAAGCCTTGGCGGGGGTCGGCCAGGTGGTGCAGGACGCCGAGGCAGGAGACGAAGCCGAAAGTGGCGTCGGCGAAGGGCGCGTGGCGGAGGTCGGCTTTTACGACGGTGGCGTTGGGGACGTCGGTCAGGTTCCGCTGTGCCGCTTCGACGGCGTCGGAGCCGTCGAGGGCGACCAGCGTCTTCACGTGTCGCGCGGTGAACAGCGAGTAGCGGGCCTTGCCGCAGCCGGCGTCGAGCGCGGTGCGTTCGTTGAGATCGGCGAGGTCGAGGTCGGCGACGTAACGGCGCCAGAACTGCTCGTCCTCGGCGTTGATGCTGTCGAAGCGGTTCCACTCGTAGCCGAAGCTCTCGTAGGTCCGCGTGGTGGCGTCATCCATGCCCGAGCATCTCGGTGTAGAGGGCGCGGATGTCGTCGACCAGGCGATCGCTGCCGAACTGCGTGCGCACACGTTCACGTCCGTAGCGGCCCATGGCGGCGCGCTGGTCGGGGTCGTTGAGCAGGCGGGTGATGCGGTCGGCGAGGGCGGCGCTGTCGCCGGGCGGTACGAGGTAGCCGCTCTTGCCGTCCTCGACGACGAAGGCCACGCCGCCGACGTCGGTGGCGACGACCGCTCGTTGGGCGGCGAGGGCTTCGATGAGCGAGACCGGCGTGCCCTCGTTGCGGCTCGAGAGCACGACGACGTCGAGGTCGGCCATGACCTTGGGGATGTCGTCACGGTCGCGCCAGCCGGTGAAGTGGGTGCGTTGGGCGATGCCGCGGGTTCGGGCCTCGGCTTCGAGGGCGGCGCGTTCGTCGCCGTCGCCGACGACCACGAGGTGGGCGTCGGGGACGCGCTCGATGGCGGCGAGGGTGGTGGAGACATCCTTGATGGGGACGAGGCGGCCGACGATGCCGACGAGTGGCGCGCCGGCGGGGACGCCGAGTTCGTTGCGGAAGTCCCCGGTGGGTTCGGTTCCGACTTGGAGCACGCCGGTCAGGTCGAGGCCGAGGGGGACGACGTCGATCTGGCGGTTGGCGCCGATGCCGAGGTCGAGCAGCTGGTCGCGGATCTGGGGGCTGACGGCGATGATGCGGTCGGTGCGGCGGGCCAGGCGGCGCTCGGCTTCGATGATCGCCCGCTGGGTCTTGGGGCCGAAGTAGCCCTCGAGAACATGGCCGTGGAAGGTGTGCACGGTGAGCGGGCGGTTCTTCTTCGGCAGGCTGAGCGCGGCCAGTCGGCCGACGGTGCCGGCCTTGGCCATGTGGGTGTGGAGGAGTCGCGGTTGGGTCGCGGCGAGCAGGCGGCGGACGGCTCGGAGGGCCTGGAGGTCGCTCGTCGGTCGCATGGGGCGCACGAGGGGCACCCGTCGGACCGTGACTTCGGGGTGGGACATCTCGCCTTCTCGTGGTCCGACGTGGCCGGCGGCGAGCAGCGTCGGGAAGTCCTCGGCGAGGGCGCGCGTGAGGAGGAGGGCGTGCTGCGCGGGGCCGCCCACGTTCAGGCGGGTCACGAGTCGCACGACGGGCGTGGCACCGGCTCGTGAGCTCGCCCGTGGCGCCCGGGGGTTCACCGACGTCTGCAAGACCGAAGCAGGTTAGAGGCGCCGCCCTACGCTCGACGCTTCGATGAGCGCGCTCGACCTGCCGCCTCTGACGTACCTGTCGTTCGACTCGGTGGTCAACGGCGTGGGCGCGTCGCAAGTGGTGCCGTATGTGTCGCGGTTGGCCCGGCGTGGGCTTGCGGTGGAGCTGCACTCGTTCGAGCCGTCGGTGGACGCTTCGATGGCGGCTGCGCTGGCCGATGCCGGCGTGCAGTGGAAGCCGCACGCGTTCGGCGCCGGCGGTGCGGTGGCCGGTTTGGGGCGGGTGGTGCGCGGCGCCCGTGCGGTGCGGGGCGCGGCGTTGGTGCATGCGCGCTCGCACCCGGCCGGGTTCGCGGCCGTGCTTGCCCGTTGCCCGCGTTGGGTGTGGGACGTCAGGTCGATCTGGTCGGAGCAGCGCATCGACCAGGGGATGCTGCGGCGGGGATCGCCGGCCGAGCGCACGGTCCGACGGTTGGAAAAGTCGGCCGCGTGCAGGAGCACGGGGGTGGTCACGCTGTCGCAGACGGCGATCCCTGCGTTGGAAGCGCGGACGGGGTGCGCGGTGGCGGCGAAGGCGCGGGTGATCAGCACGTGCGTCGACCTCGACGTGTTTGGCGTTGGTCCGCTCTTGTCGGTGTCACCGGTCCGGGTGCTGGCCAGCGGCACGCTGAACAAGCTCTACGACGTGCCGGCCATGCTCGCCTTCGTCGACCGCCTGCGTCTGCGCCGACCGGCGGTTCTGGAGCGCGTCGGCGCCGGCGGCTCGCCGTGGGAAGCGGAGTTCGCGGCGGCCGGCGTGTCGCGCTCGGAGTGCAGCTTCAGCGAGATGCCGGCCCGGCTGCTCGAGTCCCACGCGGGCGTGTGTCTCCTGCGCGGCGATGCTGCGAGTGCCACCGCGGCGACCCCGACCAAGGTCGCCGAGTTCCTCGCGTGCGGCCGTCCGGTCGTCGTCAGCCCCGGCCTCGGCGACCTCCCGGCCCTCCTCGAGTCGGGTCGCTGCGGCGTCGTCCTCGCCGGCACCGACGTCGACGCGTTAGACCGCGCCGCCGCTCAACTCGAGGAACTGCTCGACGACGCCGAGACGCCAGCCCGCTGTAGAGCCGTCGCCGACCGCCACTTCAACATCGAGACCGCCGTCGACACCCTCCTGGATCTCTACCGAACCGTCACCGACACATTTGGCGGTGATTAGGGGCCCTATGACGCCCCTAATCACCGCCAAGTGGTCGGGGTTACCAGTCGGATTGGCGGAGGAAGCTTTCGAGGGTGAGGAGGGTCCAGAGGGCGTGGCCGTGGTCGGCGGCACCGGTTTGGTGTTCGGCGACGAGGGCGTCGACGGCTTCGGGGCGGAGGTGGTGGCGGACGCGGGCGTCGCGGCTGCAGAGGCGGCCCTGGACGTAGGCGGCGAGGTCGGTGCGGAACCAGCGGTCGAGGGGGACGCCGAAGCCGTGCTTGCGGCGGTGGAGGATGTCGGGTGGGAGGAGGTCGCGGGCCGCGTCCCGGAGCACGCGCTTGAGCGACATGCCGCGCACATGTTGGTGCGGCGGGATGCGCAGGGCGAGCTCGGCCAGCTCGTGGTCGAGCAGCGGTGAGCGGACCTCGAGGCCGTGGGCCATCGCCATGCGGTCGACCTTCGGCAACAGGTCGTCGACGAGGTAGGTCTCGATGTTGAGCAGCTGAAGGCGATGGAGGAGGTCGGCACCGTCGGTGTCGTCCCAGATCCGCTGGTAGTCGCGCCGCGCCCAATCGTCATGTGTGTAGAGGAGCCGCTCCTGCCACTCGGCGGAGACGTAGCTGAGCCATGACAGGTGGGCGTCGGGCGCGTTCATGCCGAGGCGGCTCAGCGCCCGCTGCACGCTCGCGGCCGGGCCGGGAAGGACGGACGCCGGGAGCCGCTGGGCCGTCTGCGCCAACGCGCCCGTGAGCCACGACGGGCCCTGGGCGGCGCGCCCGATGGCGATGGCGGCGGCGAGACGCTCGTACCCCGCAAACACTTCGTCGCCCCCGTCGCCGCACAGTGCGACGGTGACGTGCTGGCGCGTCAATTCCGAGAGCAAGAACGTCGGCAGCGCGCTCGAGTCGCCGAAGGGCTGGTCGTGGTGCCATACCAGGCGGTCGATGAGGTCGGCCTTGTCGGGGTTGACGACGAACTCGGTGTGGTCGGTGTTGTAGAGCTCGGCGACGCGCGCCGCGTACGGACGCTCGTCGAAGAAGCTGTCGTCCTCGAAGCCGATGGTGAACGTGCGCACGGGGCCGGAGCTGAGCCGCGCCATCAGGGCCACGACGGCCGACGAGTCGACGCCGCCGGAGAGGAAGGCGCCGAGGGGGACGTCGGCGATCAGGCGACGGTCGACGGCGTCGCACAGCTTGCGGCGCACGAGGTAGCGCAGCTCCTCGCCGTCGATGTCGAGCATGGCGTCGCCGTCGAGGCCGGGCGCGCCGAGCCGCCAGTAGCGCTCGATGCGGACGCCGCCACTGTCGAAGGTGAGGACGTGGCCGGGCGGCACGCTGCGGATGCCCTCGTAGAACGTGCGGGGCGTGGGGACGTAGCCGAAGGCGAGGTAGGCGGGCAGGGCGCTGGGCTCGAGGCGGCGGGGCACGGCCGGGTCGGCGAGCACGGCCTTGATCTCCGAGCCGAACACGAGCCGCTTGCCGTCGGTCCAGTAGTAGAGCGGCTTCTTGCCGAAGCGGTCACGGCCGAGGACCAGCCGCCGGCGCCGGTCGTCCCACACGGCGAAGGCGAACATGCCGTCGAGGCGGCGGGCGACGTCGACGGGAGCGAGGTCTTCGGCCAGGTGCACGATGACCTCGGTGTCGCCCGCAGTCTTCAGCTCGTGGCCCGCAGCGCGCAGCTCGTCCTGCAGCGCACGGAAGTTGTAGAGCTCGCCGTTGAAGGCGACGCCCACGGTGTCGTCCTCGTTGGCGATGGGCGGGTCGCCGGTCACCAGGTCGATGACCGCCAGCCGGGTCTGCACGAGGCACGCGCCGGGGCGGATGAACGTGCCCGCCGAGTCGGGGCCGCGGTGGCGAAGGGCGTCGATGGCGCGGTCGGGATCGAAGAGCTCACGACCTCCGAGGTCGACGACGCCGGCGATGCCGCACACAGCTGATCGGGCTAGGGCCCGGCGAGCTCGGCGGGGAGCGACGGGTGCGGCGTGCCGTCGACCGTGCCGTCGTCCTCGATGCGGCCCTCCCGCAACACGACGACCCGGTCGCAGAAGTCGAGCAGGCGCGTGCGGTGCGAGATCACGATCATCGTCACCGACCCCTTGAGGGCCGCGATCGACGTGAACACGACCTCCTCGGCTTCATGGTCGAGCGCGCTCGTGGGCTCGTCGAGGATCAGGAGGTCGGGGTGGCACACGAGGGCTCGGGCCAGACAGATGCGCTGGCGCTGTCCACCCGACACCGCTTCGGTGCGCTGGCTGATGACGGTGTCGTAGCCGGCCGGCCAGCGCAGGACATCGTCTTCGAGGTGGGCGGCGCGCGCCGCGGCGCGCACGTCATCATCGCTGATGCCTTCGCGCAGAAAGCGGATGTTGTCAGCGACCGTGCCGTGCAGCAGCCGGCCCTCTTGAGGGACGTAGCCGATGAGCCGCGCCCAGTCGGCGTCGACGACGTCGTCGACGGGGATGTCGTTCACCGTGAACGTGCCGCGGTCGGGCGGCAGCAGTCGCAGGAGGATGGCGGCGAGCGTGCTCTTGCCCGCGCCCGACGGACCGGTGACGGCCACGGCCTCACCGCGACGGACGTCGAGGTCGATGGACTCGAGGGCGGCGCGCTCGTCGCGGTAGCGGAACGACACGTCGTCGAGGCGCAACGAGTCGAGGTGCGGCAGCGGGTGGCGCCCGGCTTCGGTGCGGGTGACCTCGAAGGTGTCGATGGCGTCGATGGTGCGGTCGATGAAGGGCTTCGCCTCACCGAGGCGCTGGTAGCCGTACTGCAGCTGCTGGCTGGCGGACAGGGCGCGGAAGAGGATGAGGACGACGGCGCCGAGGTTGCCGAGCGAACCGGCGGTGCCGCTGGCCGACACGACGGCGAGGCCGGCGAGCATGAAGGCGGTGGCGGCCGTCTGGTAGGCGCCGGGCACGAGGCCGTGTGCGCGCTGCACCCGCTCCCACGGGCCGCGGATGCCGGTGAGCGAGCGTCGCACCCGCTCCTCCTCGGCGCTCATCACGCCGTAGGTGCGGACGTCGCCCACCAACGTGGTGGCCTCGGTGAGGTCGACCATGAACTCCTGGCTGGAAGCGGCGTGGGCTTCGGCCGAGCGGGCGACGGCGCCGGCGAGGGGACGGGCGGCGAAGAACAGGATGCACAGGGCGGCCAGCACGGCGAGGGCGGCGAGGGGGCTGAAGGCGATGGCGCCGGCGACCAGCACGAGCAGGCTGACGGCCCAGCACACGGTGAGCATGGCCATGACGACGGCCTGCGCCGCCTGCTGGGTCTGGGTGCTCGCCATCTCGAGGAGGTGGCCGTCGCGCACCACCATCTGCTCGAGCCACGGCGCGTGCAGATAGGCGTGGAACAGGCGGCCGCGGAGCACCTCTTGCACGCGCGCACTCACGCGTGCGGGCACCTCGGCGATGACGATGTACATCGGTATGCGCAGGGCGAGCAGCACCAGCCCGATCACGATCAACTCGGTGGGCGACGTGGCGTTCAGCACCGAGAGGGGGCCGGTAAGGTGCAGCTTGTCGGTGTGCGACGTGATGGCGACAGCGGCCTGGGCGATCAGGCCGAGCGTGAGCACCTCGAGAAAGGCGCCGACCACGGACGCGCCGACGAAGAGAGGCGCCAGCTTGTACAGCCCAGCGGCGCGCAGCACTTCCTTGAACGTCGGTCGAATGCGAATGGTCAAGCGTAGGTGAGGTCGACGACGGACAGCGCGGTCACCCTCGTCGTCCCCGTGCGGGACGAAGAGGCGTGGATCCCCCGCCTCGCGGCCATGATCGAGGCCCAGACGCGGGCCCCCGACGCCGTGATCTTCGTCGACGGCGGGTCCCGCGATACGACGGTGACGCGCCTGTCGTCGGCCTGTCGGGCGCATCCCAATTGGCGGGTCGTAGAGGCGGGGCCGGCCACGCCGGGGCGAGGTCGCAACGTCGGCATCGGGGCCGCGTCGACGGAGTGGGTGGCTTTGACGGATGCCGGTGTCGACATCGACGCCCACTGGCTCGAGCGGCTGGCCAGCGCGGCCGCGGCGTCCGCCGCCGATGCGGATCTCGACGTGGTCTGGGGCGACTACGAGATGGCGCCCGACACGCGCTTCGCGTCGGTCGCCCAGTACGCCCACCACGCGCCACGGCTGACGACATCGCGCGGTCCGGTGCGCAACCCGTTCGTGGCGTCGTGCATGGTGCGGCGCTCGGCGTGGGAACGGGCCGGCGGCTTCCCCGACCTGCGCGCCGCCGAAGACGGCATCTTCGTGCGCCGGCTGACCGAGAACGGCGCCCGCGCCGGCCTGGCGCCCGAGGCGTTCGTGCGGTGGCACCCGCCGGCGACAGCAGGCGAGACCTTCCGGCGTTTCCGCACCTTCTCGCGCGTCAACGCCGCCGCCGGCGAGCAACGGCGCTGGCATTACGGTGTGGCCAGGATGTACGCGGTGGCGTCGCCGATCGTGCTGTTGACGCTGTTCCGTCGTCGCTGGGTCGCACTCCTTCTCGCAGCACCGCTGGCCCGCAGCGCGCGGACCCTGCAACGGCATCGAGATGGACGCGGCGTGCTGTGGGTCCTCAACCCGGCGCGTCTGGTCGGGCTCACGTTCGCCCACCTGCTGATCGACGCCGCCACCTTCCTCGGCTGGGCCGACGCCTCGCGTCCCTCCCGTTCTTGGCGCAGAAATGAGCGGGATCCGCACATTTCTGCGCCAAGAACGGTGGGAGAGGACGGGCCGCGGTGATGGCGCGGCGGCCGCTTCTCGCCGTCGGGCTGCTGTTCCTCGGCGGGTGTGTCGTCGTGTTCCCGACGCTGTTCGCCCTCGTCGTCCCCCTCGCCGCGGTGGTGCCGCTGCTCGTGCTCCTGGTGCGGCGGCTGGGCCCGACGGCGACGGGCGAGCTGGACGACCGCATGCTGCGCTGGACCCTCGGCGCCTTCGCCCTCCACCTCGGCATCGGCGTGGCGATCAGTCACTGGTCGGCGGCAACCGTGTACTTCGGCGGCGACGCGCTGCAGTACCACGCGGGCGCCGCCCAACTCGTGCACTCGTGGACCGGGCACGTCGCCGCCCCCAGCCTGCCCGCTGGCAAGGAGGGCTACTTCTACGAACTGGGCTTCCTGTACTACGTCTTCGGCGCCCACCCCGAGGCCGGCCTGGTCGTCAACGCCTTCTTCGCGGCGGCGCTCGTCCCCGTCGTCAGCGACACCACACGCCGCCTCTTCGGCGCCGGCTCTGAGAGGTACGTCGCCCCGCTCGTCGTGCTGCTGCCCGGGTTCGTGATCTGGACATCGCAGCTCCTCCGGGAGGCGACCATCATCTTCCTGATCGCCGCCGCCCTGAACCTGGCCGTGCGGGTGTCGACCCGAACGAGCGTCGGCTTGTTCGTCGCCCTCTCCGGTGTGCTGGCGGTCCTGTTCACGATGCGCGCCAACGTCGCCTACGTCATGCTCGGCGGCTTCGCCATCGGCCTGGTGATGAGCCGGCGCCAGCTCGTCGCCGGCCTCAGCTTGGGCACGAGCATTTTGACTTTGAGCCTCTTACTGGTGATCAGCGGGGGCATCGGCTACTCCGGCTACCGGGCGGCGGCCAACGCCGACTTCAACCAGATCAACTCGATCCACCTCGACAGCAGTCAGTCGGCCGCCAGCGGGTTCGGCCAGTCGGCCGACATCTCGACGCCGGGACACGCGGCCGCCTATCTCCCCTACGGGCTGTCCCAGTTCGCCCTCGGGCCGTTCCCGTGGCAGATCCGCAGCACCCGTCAGTTGCCGGCGCTCCTCGACGTCATCGCCCTTTGGGTGCTTCTGCCCAGCTTGTGGCGGGGCCTGGCCGAGTCGCGGCGACGACAGGAGCGGCGCGCCTTCAACGCCATCGTGCCGGCGATCATCGCCGCGTGCATGCTCGCCCTGCTGACCGCCAACTTCGGCACCGTGGTGCGGGAGCGCCTCCAGGTCCTGGTGCTGCTGGTCCCCTTCATCAGCCTGGGGCTGACGCTGCGACCCAGCGTCGCCGCCGACCACAGCGAGCACCACCGCAGGGCCCGGTTGGCCCACGCCGGGGGTTCCCCGGAACCCGCGTAGCGGATAGCCTGCATCGCCGGTCGAGGACGGGACGACGGGCCACCGTCGGGCCAGGCCGGGTTGCGGAGGGTGGCGGGAACAATGGACAGCGGGGCGATCCATCTGGCGGCGCTCGGCGCCGGGTCCCTGGTCTGCGCTTCCATCCTCACCCCCTGCGCCCGCAACGTCGCCCTGCGCTACGGCATCACCGACCGGCCCGCACAGGGCAAGCTCCACACCAAGGTCACGCCCTATCTGGGCGGCGTCGCCATCCTCGTCACCGCGCTGGCGGCGTCGATGTTCCTTCCTCGCTGGTCGGCCCAGGGCGTGGCGATCCTCGCCGGTGCCGCCGTCGTCGGCCTCGTCGGGCTGGTCGACGACATGCGCAGCCTCGGTCCCGCTCCGCGTGTGGCGATGGAAGCGCTCGCCGCCACCGTCGCCTTCTTCGCCGGGGCGCGCGTGCACCTGGTCAACGACCCCGTCGACTGGGCCCTCACCGTCACGTGGCTCGTCGTGCTGACCAACTCGTTCAACCTGCTCGACAACATGGACGGCGCCGCGTCGGTGATCGCGTGCGTCACTGCGATCGCGTTGACGGTCACGGCGGCCCTCGCCGGTCAGGTTCTGGTGAGCGGCCTGGCCGTCATCGTCGCCGGGTCCGCTCTCGGTTTCCTGCTCTACAACTGGCACCCGGCGCGCATCTTCCTCGGCGACGCGGGATCGCTGTTCATCGGCTTTCTGTTGTCGGCCATCGCTCTCGAATTGCGGCTGCCGGTCGGCCACGGCCTCGGCCTGGTCGCCGTCGCCCTGCTCGCGGGCCCGGCCCTGTTCGACACCACCCTCGTTGTCATCAGCCGCCGCCGCGGCGGCCGCCCCCTGATGGTTGGCGGCACCGACCACACCAGCCACCGCCTCATGCGCCTCGGCCTCACGCCTCCGACCGTGGCCGTCGTGCTGGCCGCGGCCACCGCGCTCACGTGCGGCCTGGGCGCCGCCGTCGGGTTGGGCGGGTTGTCGGGGTGGGTGGCGGTCCCTGTCGGTCTCGTCGGCGCCTTCCTGCTTCTCGTCGCTCTCGCCGCCGAACAACCGCACACGTTCGCGATGACATCGCAAGCTGACCGAGAGCGACGCGGCGACGCCCGGATCGTCGCCCAAATGGCCGACTGAAATCCTCGCCGGCGGTGGCCCTCCGTCAACGCACTGAGGAGACGGCGAACCGCCATAGGGAGGCGTCGCGGTCGGCGGCGTCGGCTGCGTTACCGATCGGCGTCTACATCGCGTCCCGGCTGATCGTCATCGCCACGTTCGCGGTCGCGGCCGGTTCGAGCGGCTACAGCCTGCGGACGGCGCTGCACCGCTGGGACGGCGAGTGGTACACGTGGGTCGCCAGGTACGGGTACTTCGCCCATCCCCACGGCGCTCCTCGGGTGGACGTGCGTGCCTTCTTCCCGCTCTACCCCGCGGTCGTGCACGGGTTGAGCTCGGTGTCGGGGCTGTCGATCGCGGTTTCCGCGGTGGTGGTGTCGGGCGTGGCAGGCGTCGTCGCGGCCTGGCTGCTGTGGGTTTTGGCGCTGCGCGTGACCGACTCGCAGACGGCGTTGCGCGCCGTCGCCTTGTTCGCCTTCTTCCCCGGCAGCTTCGCCCTGTCGATGGCGTACGCCGAGCCGCTGTTCCTCGCCTTCGCCATCGGCTGCGTACTCCTCCTGCTGCGTCGACAGTGGCTCTGGGCCGGCGTGCTCGCTCTCTTGGCGGGGGCGACCCGCCCCGACGGCGCCGTCCTCGTCGTCGTCACGGTCTACGCGGCCGTCAACGCCATCCGCTCGTCGTCGTCTCGAGGAAATAGGGGTCGAAATTCGACCCCTATTTCCTCGGGAGCGCAGCAGGTGGGCGTGGGGGTGGGCGTGGGCGAGCGGCTGCGGCCGGTCGTGGCGCCGGTGCTGGTGCCGGTGTTGGCGTGCGCGGGAACGCTCGGGTTCTTCGGGTACCTGTGGGCCCGCACCGGCGACCCGTTCATCTGGTTCAAGGTGCAGCGCAGCAACTGGCACAACTACTTCGACTTCGGGTCGGCGCAGATCGTGCGCGTGCTCGGTCTCGTGCGCCACGCGCTGCACCCGATGCACGACCCGGAGTATCTGGTGACGACGCTCGCGCTGGCGTTCGCGGCCGCCGGCCTGGTGGCGTTGATCCGCTACCGGCACCGCCTGCCCACGATCCTCACGCTCTACGCGTTCGTGAGCGTCGGCCTCAGCTTCACGTCGCACCAGGTGGGGACCCGCCCGCGGGCGATCCTGCTCGCGTTCCCGCTGTTCATCGCCGTGGCCATCGGCCTTCGGGGCAGGTGGTTCGCGCTCGTGCTGGCCGTCTCGGCGGTGCTGCTGGCCGCGCTCTCATGGGTGACGGCCACCCCGGGCACGCTTACGCCGTGAGCTTCGGCGTGAACACGTAGTTCGACGGGTGCTCCGGGCCGAGGCTGGCGTAGTGCGGCAGCTCGTCCGTGGGTGAGACCGGGGTGCGCCGGCCGCGCGGGTCGAGCCACACCATGTCGAAGGGGCGCAGCGAGGTGAGGAACTTCACGATGTCCTCGGGCTCGTAGCCGTAGCGCGTGTCGTTCATCCGGCAGAGCTCGACGACCAGGACCGGGCACCGCGGGCCGCGCAGCAGTTGTTCGGCGCCCTGGAGCAGGGCCAGGTCGGCCCCCTCAACGTCGACCTTCATGACGTCCGGCACCGGGGTGCCGCCGGCCAGCACGTCGTCGATGGTGACGACGTCGCACTCGGCCAGCACGGGCGCGTCGCCTGCGGGAACGCCGACCGCGTTCATCGTGTGGGCCTCCGGCCTGACGGCAACCACTGACGCCCGGCCGGGGACGGCGCCCAAGGCGACGGGTCGGGCGTCGACGTTGCTGATGTTGTTGCCCTCGACATGGGCGGCGAGCCGGGCGTAGGTGGTCGGCGTCGGCTCGAACGCCACCACCTTCCCCGTCGGTCCGACGAGGCGCGACGCGAGCAGCGTGAAGAACCCGAGGTTGGCCCCGCAGTCGAAGAACGTCATCCCCGGCCGCAGGGTGTCGACCAGGAAGCGATAGGTGTCGAGCTCGCAGTTGTGGAGGTAGACGACGCGCTCGTAGATGTCGTCGGCCCGGAACACCATGGTGAAGCCTTCGTCGAACGTCGCCGCGAATCTGGGGTGCGGCAGCGGCACGTGGCGCATGGCGGGCTCTTCGATGAGGTACTTGCCCTTGAAGTAGCGGCGCGTGCAGAACCACCGCAGGGCGCGGGCGGGAACCCCTGGGCGCGGCTCGGTGAAGATGGTGTCAGGCATCGACCGGGGTGAAGACGTAGTTCGAGGCGTGGTTGCGCCCGAGCACGTCGTAGTGCGGCAGGGATTGGTTCGCTGAGACGGGCACACGGGGCCCGCGCGGGTCGAGCCACTCGACGTGGAAGGGCCGAAGTCCCTGGAGATAGGCCAGCGTCTTCTCCGGTTCGTCGCAGAGCTCGACGATCAGGGAGGGGCAGGCGGTACTCCTGAGGAGCGTCTCGGCGCCCTCGAGCACCCGCAGCTCCCAGCCCTCGACGTCGATCTTCATGACGTCCGGCGCCGGGAGCCCGCCGGCCAGAAGGTCGTCGACGGTGCGGACGTCGCAGTCCGCGAGACGCCGGCGTCCGTCCTTGTTGCTGTCGTTGTCGTCGAAGGTCACGGCGTTCATGCCGTGGTTCTCGGCGCTGACGGCGACGACGCTGGCCGTCCCCGACGTCGAGCCGAGGGCGAGGCGGCGGACGTCGACATTGGTGAATCCGTTGGTCTCCACGTGGGCGACGAGCCGGTCGTAGGTCGACGGCGTCGGTTCGAAGGCGACGACGCGTCCCGCGGCGTCGACCAGCCGCGACGCCAGCAGGGTGAAGTAGCCAAGGTTGGCGCCGCAGTCGAAGAACGTCATGCCCGGCCGCAAGGTGTCACGCAGGAACCGATCGGTCTGCAGCTCGCAGTTGTAGAAGTAGACGCTGCGCTCGTAGACGTCGTCGCCGCGCAGCAGCATCGTGAAGCCTTCGTCGAACGTGGCCTCGAACGAGGGGGTGGGCAGCGGCGTGTGGCGCATGGCCACGCCCTCGATCCGGTGCTTGCCCTTGAAGTAGCGCTGGGTGCAGAACCAGTGGACGAGCTTGGCCGCCGCGCCGGGCTGCTCGGCAGTGATCGTCGGCGCGGTGCTCAAGACCCCGACGCTATGACGCCGATGCGCCCGGCGCGCTTCCGCAACCAGGTCACCGTCCACCCGCCGGCCGCGAGCGTGTCGACAAGAATCTGCTCGGTGTACTCGCGGACGTGGTCGGCGTCCGACGAGAACGGCTGGTCGAGGTCGAGGCGCACGAAGTTCAACAGGTCGCTCTCGAAGTCGGGGACCTCGATGGCGACGTTCCGGGCGACGGCGTGGAGCTCGCCGAGGAACTTCACGGGCTCGTCGATGTGCTCGAGGACGTGCACGAGGAGGGCGATGTCGAAGACCTCGTCGGGCCGGGCGATCAGCTCGCGCGCGTCACCGACGCGGAACTCGACGTTGGCGGCGTGGGTGTTCCTGCGGGCCCAGGCGATGGCGTCGGGATCGCGATCGATGCCGACGATGCGACTCGCACGATCCGCCAGCCACCGTGCCCACCGACCATCGCCGCATCCAACGTCGAGCACGCTCCCGCCGTCGGGAATGGCGGCGGCGACGGCGTCACGGTCGAGTGTCGCCGCGCTCCCGTCGAGGAGGTCGTCGCCATAGACATCGGACGCGAGCTCGAGGGCGAGCCGGTTCGAGAAGCGCGCCAGCCGGCAGAGGGCGGCCAGCGTGCGGCGCCGGCCAAAGGCTCGGATCGACGCCCGGTCGAGCCGGTAGGCGACCGCTCGCAGCGGATAGCGACCGTCGGCCCGCGCGAACTCGAGGCGGTCGGCAGTCGGCTCGTGCTGCATGGCGAGGACGCTACCGACGACCCGTAGCCTGACCGCGTGCCGCAGCTGCGCGTGTTGCATTTCGTCGAGTACGTCAACCGCCACGACTTCGTCGACGCCCTCGTGCGCCGGCGCGATCCCGACGGGCCGTGGTTCGGCGTCTGCACGATGGGCAACGCGGCCGACATCGCCGACGCCCACCTCGAGGACGCGGGCGTGCCGACGTGGGTGATACCGGCGCCCGGCCGGCGGACGTACCCGGGCGCGGCGCGGCGTCTCGCGGCGTTGGCGAAGGAGCAGCGCATCGACGTCCTGCACGCCCACCACTACGAGGAGGGCTTCATCGGCTGGCTGGCCACCCGGATGGCCCGCCACACCACGTTCGTGCTCGGTCGGCACTACTCGGACACGATCTACCTCAACACGTCGGGCGTGAAGCAGCGCGCCCTGCTCGGCGTCGAGAGCCTCGTCAACCGCGGCGCGTCGAGGATCATCGTCCCGTCCTCGGTCGTGCGGTCGTTGCTCGTCGACCGCCAGCACGTGCCGGCCGAGAAGGTGGTCCGCATCCCCCTCGGCTTCGACCCGGACAAGTACGTCGATGTGCAGCCGGCGGCGGTGGAGGCGGTGCGTGACGAGTTGGGACTGCGCGGTCGCTTCGTCGTCGGCACCTTCGCCCGGCTGTATCCCGACAAGGGCCACCTGTACCTGCTCGAGGCGCTGACCCGGTTGCGTGATCGCATCCCCGGACTCCACTGGCTGATCGTCGGCGAGGGCACCGAGCGCGACAACATCGAGCGGGCCATCAAGCAGGCGGGTATGGACGACATCACGGTGCTGACCGGTTTCCGCCGCGACGCCCTGTCGATCATGGCTGCGTGCGACGTCGTGGTGCAGCCCAGCGTGGAGGAGGCGTTCGGCCAGGTCGCCGTCGAGGCCATGTGGCTGGAACGGCCGGTCGTGGTGACCGACGTCAGCGGCGTCGCCGACGTTGTCACCGACGGCGAGACGGCCATGGTCGTGCCTTCGCGGGACGTAGGCGCCCTGGAGAACACGATCGTGCGGCTCTACTCGGACGACGAGCTCCGAGCGCGCCTCGGCGCCGCCGCCCGCCACCATGTCCAGGACACGCTGGTGATGGACAAGGTCGCCCACCAATACGAGGCGGTGTACCGCGACGCCGTCGCCGCATCCGGCCGGTTCTGGTGAAGGGCAGTCAGACGCGGGCGGTGAGGGCGCCGACCTTGGCGACCACTTCGGCGACGTCGACCTTGAAGGGGCCTTCCATGTCGTCGGTGACGGCGACACCGCCGACGGTCTCGTGGCGGAGGTCGGCGGTGACGGCGAGCTCGCCGTACATGTTCCAGAACGACGGCTGCCACGCCGGCGAGTGGATCTCCAGGACAGTCGCGCCCGGGCGACAGAAGGCCACGTTCACCAAGGCGGCGCCGTGGCCGCCAACGACGAGGTCGGCAGAGGAGAACAGGGCCGCCTGCTCGGCCACCGTGTACTCGTCGGGTGTGATCGGCTCCACGCCATGGGTGCCGAGGCGCTCGACGAGGTCGTCCTCGTTGACGATCTGTCTGCGAGGTGTGTCGCCCCGCCTGATGTAGAGGCGGCGCCCGCCACTGGTTGCGCGCACATCGGCGAACAGGCCGCGCAGGAAGTCGACGACCTCGGGGGCGTGCTGGAAGTACGACGAGGGTGTTGTCGTCACCAGCTCGGTGCAGCTGGCCACGCCGCGCTTGGGGACCTCGACGATCGGCGTGCCGCCCGCGACACCGACGCCGAGACGGGCGAGGGTCTCACGTTCGTACGGCCGGCGAATGGGTGAGATCAGGATCTGGTCGTACTGCGCCTTGGTCTCGGCGAGGAGCCACAGCCGAGGGAGGAGCTCGAGGACCCAGTAGCCGTAGTTCTCGAACGCGGCCGGGTGCAGGCCGAGGGCGCTGACGCCGTTGACGTCGACATGGCTGAGCGCCCAGCCGTTGCGCACCTGGCTGTAGACGTAGTCGTCGAACGTGAAGCCGTACAGCGCTTTGGGCTCGGGATTGGTAAGCCCGACGAGCCACGTCGACCCTTTGATGACCTGGCCCATGCCGTTGACGACGACGTCGCGTTCACGATGGACGAGTACGGAGAGGTCGGCCGCGGGTGCGTTGGGTCGGCCGATGGGGTTGGCGCCGAGCATCGGGTACTCGCGGCGCGCCGCCCAAAGCGGTGGTGCTGGCGTCCCCTTGCCGCGGGCTCGCGCCCGCCAGGCGGCGCCCGACGCGCCCAAGCGGACACGGTTGAAACTGCCTTCGGCCGCCTGGCGCAGGGGGCGGAGCCGGCCCCGCACGGCGCGCACGACACGTTCCGACCGAGAGAGATAGGCGGCCATCGGCGGGCGGAGTGTAACGACGACTCCTAGCATCCGGGCCGTGAAGCAGGTCATCTACTCGCTCACGGGGGTGTTGGGCGTCAACGGGGTGGCCCGATCGCTCTTCCGGTGGAACCTGCTCGTGCTCTGCTTCCACGGCGTCTGCGGCGAACGTCCCGACGTGCCCGACCCCGACGGCATCCACGTGCCCGTCGCCCTCTTCGACGAACAGGTCCGTTTCCTCGCCCACCGGTATCAGCCGGTCTCACTGGCCGACGTCCGCGACCACATCCTCCGCGGCGTCGCCCTACCGGCGAGGTCGGTGCTCATCACCATCGACGACGGCTACCGCAACGTCGTCCGCAACGCCCTCCCCGTGCTGCGGCAGCATGGGGTGCCGAGCGTCGTCTTTCCGGTGCCCGGCGCCATGGACGAAGGCCGTTGGCTGTGGCCGTCCGAGCTCGAGTGGCGGCGCATCGGTGATCCGGCGGCGCGCAGCATGAAGCGCCGGCTCAAGGTGGCGCCGGCGGACGAGCGCCGGCGCACGCTCGCCACCGAGTTCGCCGAGCCCGTCGCCTATCCCGACTGCGACAGCTCGCTCATGGACTGGTCGGACTTGAAGTCACTGTGCGGCGACGACCTCGTCGCCATCGGTTCCCACGGCCTGTATCCCGAGCCGCTGGAGACGTGTCCGCCCGACGAGGTGCGCGTGCAGTTGGCCGAGTCCCGGCGCCGGCTGCGCGACGAGCTCGACATCGAGGTCGACACCGTCGCCTACCCCGACGGCTCGTCGTCACCCGAGATCGCCGCGGCCGCGTGGGACGCCGGCTACCGGCTGGGGTTCACGACCGTCTGCCGCCACACACGCGCCGGCGACGACCCCATGCTGCTGCCACGGCTGCTGGTCGGCGCCCAAGACACCCTGCCCGTGTTCGCGGCCCGCATGGCCGGCTGGACCGAGTGGCTCAGGCCCTAAAAGCAAAACCCCTCCAACCAAAAACCCCTCCAACCAAAACCGCTCCAACCAAAAACCTCTCCAAGTCTGGTTTCTGGGCGCGCGAACGGGCACAAAACCGGGCAATCCCAAGAACTTGGAGAGGTTTGGTGGTTTAGCGGGCGCGGACGACGAGGTGGTCTTCGAGGACCATGGCGTCGAAGCTTGCCGCTTGGTAGGTGCGGATGGCGTCCGCGGGGGTGCAGACGATCGGCTCTTGCACGTTGAACGACGTGTTCAGCAGGACGGGGACGCCGGTGAGCTTGCGGAACTCGTCGATCAGCCGCCAGTAGCGGGGGTTGGTGTCCTTGCTCACGGTCTGGGGACGAGCCGTGCCGTCGATGTGGACGACGGCGGGCACGCGCTGGCGCTGGTCGCCGACGATGTCGAGAACGGTGATCATGAACGGGTCGTCGTAGGGCTCACCGAACAGCTCGGCGCTCGACTCCTCGAGCAGTGACGGCGCCAGCGGCCGGAACCACTCGCGCAGCTTCACCTTGTGGTTGAGGATCTCGCGCATGTCGGCGCGCCTTGGATCGGCGACGAAGCTCCGGCTACCGAGGGCGCGGGGACCGAACTCCATCCGTCCTTGGAACCAGCCGACGACGGCGCCGTCGACGATGAGCTGGGCGACGCGCGGGAGCAGGTCGTCGTCGGGCAGGGTCTCGAACTGAAGCCCCGCTTTGCGCAGCGCGGCCGCGCACTCGTCCGACGTGAACGACGGACCGAAGTAGGCGTGGCGCATCCGGTAGGAGCGCGGACGCTTCAACAGGTGGTGGAGGGTCAGCAGGGCGGCGCCCAGCGAGCAGCCGGCGTCGCCGGCGACGGGCTGCACGAACACCTCCTCGAACGGCGACTCGCGCATGATGCGGCCGTTCATCACCGAGTTGAAGGCGACGCCACCGGCCAGGCAGAGGTTCTTCTCGCCCGTCCGCGCGTGCAAGCCTTCGAGCAGTGAGAGCACCGTGTCCTCGAGCACCTTCTGGGCGCTGGCGGCGATGTTCTGGTGGCGCTCGTCGATCTCCTCGTCGGGTTGCCGCGGCGCACCCAGCGCGGCGACGGCCTCGTCGGAGAACAGGTACTGCTTGGCCAGGTGGTGGTCGAAGGCGCGCACGTTGACCTCGTAGCTCTCGGGCCCGGTGATCGTCAGCACCCGCTGGGCGAAGAAGTCGTAGTACTCGGGCTTGCCGTAGGCGGCGAGGCCCATCACCTTCCACTCGTCGCCCTGGAACATGTCGAAGCCGAGGAAGTTGGTGACGGCCGAATAGAACTGGCCGAGCGAGTGCGGCAGCTTGATGCGCTTGGCCGGCGTGATGTGGTTCCCCTGGCCCTGCGAGAACAGCGTGGTGGTGGCCTCGCCGGTGCCGTCGGTGGTGAGGATGGCGGCCCGGTCGAAGGGCGACACGAAGAACGCCGAAGCGGCGTGGCTCATGTGGTGCTCGTAGTAGTGGAACTTGAAGTCGCTCGGGCCGTAGTGCTGGCGGATGAGCCGCGGCAGCTTGAACATGCCGAGGTAGCTCTGGCTGACCTGGGCCACGCCGCGGTCGACGCGCGCCTGGAACATGCGCCGATCGATTGTCAGCGTGCGCGCCGCCTGCCAGGCCTTGTGGCCGAGGATCCACGGCTTCCAATAGAGGGAGACGTGGTCGACGTCGGCGATGCCGATGCCGGCCTCGTCGAGGCAGTACTGAAGGGCCTGATACGGAAAGCCGCAGTGGTGCTTCACGCGCGAGAAGCGCTCTTCCTCGGCGGCCGCGACCACCTCACCGTCGCAGACGAGCGTCGCCGCCGAGTCGCCAAGGGTGGTCAGCCCCACGATGTTCATGACCCGCGGGCCTCCACCGACTCGATGCTACCGAGGCGACCGTTACCGTTGAACGAGATGACGGGGAGGTCGGTTCTGGCCGGGCGCGCCGCCGTGTTCGCGCACCGGATGCGGTGGGACTCGCGCGTCCGCAACGAGCCCGTGGCGCGTGCGACGCGCCAGTTGCTGGGGGAGGCGGCCGACGAGGCGGTCGTGCTCGACATCGGCAGCGGCGCCCTGGGACTGCGCACCTTCTTGCCGGAGTACACGACCATCGGCGCCGACATCGAGTATCCGACGCCTGCCGCGCGTCCCTTCGTCGTGGCCGACATTGCGGCACTGCCGATCCGGAGCCGCGCCGTCGACGTCGTCACCGCGGTCGACGTCCTGGAGTACCTGTCGGTTGACGCCCGGGAGCGCGCCGTGCGCGAGCTCGTGCGCGTGGCCAAGCGAGGCGTGGTCGCCGCCTTCCCCCACGGCGAGATCGGCCGCGCCTTCGACAAGGAGCACAAGGCCAGCCTCGACGCCCGGTCCCTCCCCGCGCCCGACTGGCTCGGCGCCCACCTGGCCCAGCGCTACCCGACCGTCACGGAGATCTCTACCGCGGCCAACGCGGAGGCCACGGGCCGGACCGTCTCCGTCAGCGCGTCCTACACCGAGCCGGTGCGATGGGGCCGGTGGCCGAGGCGGGCGGCGACACGCTCCCGGCTGCTGTTCCTGACCGTCAGCCTGGCCCTGGGTGCCGTGGCCAACGTCATCGGCACCGGAAACGAAGACGACAGCTACCGCGCCCTCGTCATCATCGCCCTCTCCTAGGGGTAGCCCACGGCGTCATCCAGGCCCTGGCCGACGAGGTCGTCGTGGGCATGGTCGAAGGGGACCACGGTGATGCTGCCCTTGGTCTCATAGAGCACGTACTTCAGGGCGTCGAGCGCGAACACGTCGCGCTGGCGCAGCTGGGTGTAGAGGTCGTTGTCCGTGAGGCCGCACCGACGCAGCTGGCGGCGCCGGATCTTGCCGTCGGCCACGAGCACGCGCACGCGGTGGTCGAAGAGCTTCCCAAACAGATTGTTGAAGCGGAGGATCGACGCCGCGCGGTGCACCGCGATGAGCGTCACGAGGGCGACGGCACCGGTCACGTACGACTGTTGGGCGATCGCCGTGCGCCCGATGATGGCGCCCATGGCCACGGCGGTGGCGAAGTCGATGATCGTCCATTGCGCCAACGTCCGGCGCTCCCCGAGTCGCAGCGCGAGTAGCGCCGTTGCGTACATCAGCACGGCTTTGGCCGCGACCTCGCCGAGCTGCGTCCAGTTTCCCGTGAGCCATGGCATGCGTGGCCTCCCTTGCCGCTACGAACGGCGGGAGTCCTACCCGGCTACGCGTGCCGATTGACGCCCGTGGCGATGGCTCCGCGCACGCGTTTGGCAGTCGCGAACAAGGCCGCCTTGGCGCGGTCACCGCGTTCGGACACCCCGGGCGGACGCGGCCGGAGACCGAATCGGCGGAGCTTGGCGTTGCACCGGCGTACAAGCTCGGCCCGCTCGGTGGCCGCGGTGCTGAACCCGCACGACAAGGCCACCGAGACAGTGTCGCCGGCCTCCACCCAATGAAAGGTGTAGGCGGGGAGGTACACGCCGTCGCCTGGGCCCAGGCGAAACGTGCGGGTCACCGGGGGCAGGCGCTCGGGATTGGGCCGGTCCGTGAAGCGCGCCTCCAGGGCCTCGGCATGCTCAGCCGGATCGTCGAACCACCCAACCGTGAGCTCCTTGGTGCCCGCAACCTGAAGCAGGACGTTGTGGTGGCGGTCGACGTGGGCGGGCACGACCGACCACGGCGACCCGACGAACATGTTCGCGGCCAGTGACGACGGAGGTCCCTCATGCGCGGTGACGACGTCGAAACAGGGAGCCAGGCAGGCATCGACGAGAGCCCTGTACCGGGACAGGTGCTCGAGGTGATAGAGCGTGACTCGGAGGCCGCCACCGTCAACGGCGTCCAGGGCCTCGCCCGCTTCGACGTCGATGGTCGGCAGAACGCGCGGATGCACGAGCGGGAGGTCGGCCCGAAGCACGGTCGCCCACGCCGCAGGGATGTCATCGGCCGCGGACCTGATGGCGTCGATGGCAACGAGCGGATGGCCCGAAACCCGGTGGCGAAGGGCGATGGGATGGCGAGCGAAGCCATCCGCGAACGCCGCAGACTCGTAGTCGACGAGGACATCGGTGGCGGCGGACGCCTCCATTCGGCGACGGATGTTATCGACGGAGGCCTGGGTACGGTCGCGGTCGTGTCACACACCGAGCGGGCCGTCGACGTGGCCGACGTCCCGGTGCTTCTCACTGCTGCCGATGCGACTCGGGCCGAGGCGATCGACGCGCTGCTCGCCGACCTGCCCGCGGCGTCGGCGCCGCCTCGCATCGCGATCCGCCATGACGGGGCGTCGCCGCCCGTGCCGGAGCGCGCCCCCGACTCCACCGCCTTCGATGGTGATGCGTGGTTTGGGGACGCCACCGTGCACATTCGCCTGTCCATGGGCGGAGGAGCGTTCGCCTCGGACGCGTCGGCGACGATCGGTGGCGGAGGGCGCGACACCTTCAAGATGCTGTTCCCCTCGGCGCTCGCCCATGTGATGGCGTTCCACGACCGCTTCGTCCTGCACGCGGGCGCCGTCGCCGACGGAGGAGATGGATACATCGTCCTCGGCGACACGGGCGCGGGGAAGTCCACCCTCGGGCTGGCGGCTCTGGAGGCAGGCTGGAACCTCCTCGGCGACGACATGGTCGTGATCCGGCGCTCAGGGACGAAAACAGAGATGGCCGGCGTGCCACGGCCCGCGGCCGTGCCGAGCGACCTGGGCTCGCCGCTGGCCACGAGCCCGCTCGTCAGTGACGTGCGTGGTCGCGCCCTCCTGCCCGTCGACACACTGCACACCGGCTGGGTGCCGGTGACCGGCGTGATCTCCGTGGGACATGCCCCGTTGCCGGCCGGCAGCGTCGATCCCATCAGCGGCCGCGAGAGCTTGCGCGCCGTGCTGCGCGCGTTCACATGGACGCGCAACCCGCAGCTCCTGCGACGCTTCTTCGGCACGGCGGCGGCGCTCAGCCGTCTTCCCAGCTGGGACCTCCGTCTCGGTGCCGAGCCCCACCGCCGCCTTGTGGCGGCGGCCGGTCACCTGGCTGCGGTCACTGCGGTCACGGGCGTCTGACCGCAGCCAGGGCGGCAGGAAGGCGTCGACCGGCTTCGACAACCCGCCGGCCGTAGGCCCGCATGAGACCAGTTCGGCCCGCGGGCACCTCGCTCACCGACGCGAGATAGGCCCGCGGAGGGAACAGCTTCTGGACGACGTAGCGCGTGCGAACCCGCCATCCCGGCAATCTCATCGCCCACCGCAAGGCGCGCGTGTCGCGGTCGTAGCGGGCCGGCGTCGAGGTGCTCAGGCCCAGAGCCGACGCCAGTGGGGCGCCGCCCTGCACCTGCCCGAGCCGAAAACCCATCTCGTCATCGACGCCCAGCCGCTCGGCAACTCCCGCCGCCCCCTTCCACACGGTCAGGTCAACGGCGCTGACGGCGTGAGCGAGATCCGCGAACGACTGCTCTCCCCATCCCGGCAGCGCGTGGAGGGCCAGGTGGAGGGCCCGAACCTCCCGTGACGGCGCATCGACCTCGACCCCACCGACCGAGAGTGTCTCGGTGTCCTTAGCCACCACATCCCACACGACCGCGTCGTCCAGGTGTTCGCACCCGTGCAGTGTCCTGTGCAGGTCGAGCGTCGACCCGTCGCGCGGACGTACCCACTCCAAGGCATGCGGCGGTTCGTCGCGTAGCCACGTACCGCGGGGCGGCGGCAGGTAGCCCAGGTCGGCGAGCGTCCGCTCGGTCGCGGCGCGGTCGCTCGGCCGCACGAGGAGGTCGATGTCGTGATAGGGCCGTGCACGCGGCAGCTCGGGATACAGCCACGTCGCAATCGCCGGTCCCTTCAGCAGCAAGGGGCGCACCCCACGCTCGCGCAGCGCCTTCACCGCTTGCGCCGTGCACCAGTCCACCCAGATCGATCGCTTGTCGATCACCGCGATGCCAACGCTACGCTGCCGCGCCGATGCGAGGACCCCGTCGCGCGGACGGCGCCTATTTCGAACTCGTCGACGACAAGGCCGTCATCGTGGATCCCGAGGGCCGGGAGCTCGTCACGCTCAACCGGGTCGGCACAGCGGTGTGGGAAGCACTCGACGGAGAGCGAGATGAGGGCTCGATCGTGGACGAGCTCGCCGGCCGCTTTCCCGGCGTGGCTCGTCGCCAGCTCGAGGGCGACGTGCACAGCTTCCTCGCTGAACTGGACACCGCGCGTCTGCTCGAGCGGCCCGCGTAGACTGCCGGTCAACAAGGCAAGGGGAGGAGTCCGGGTGGCGACGGAGCCCGAGCACTACGAGAACGAGTACGAGGCGCCGGCCATCGAGTCGCGCGTCGAAGTCGAGGCGCCGATGAACCTCGTCGCGACGAGCACACCCTAGGAAGCACTGATGACTGCAGAGAACGAACGCGACAACAGCGAAGCGGATTTCTACGAAGCGCCGGCCATCGAGTCGCGCGTCACGGTTGACGACCCGCTGATCGGCGTCACCGTCATAAGCAGCCCGTAGCCCGGCGGCGATAGTCCTTCCCCGCCCCCGCTCAGCGGGCGTGGGTCTTGTGGTCGAACATCGAGTTGACGAAGTGCATCAGCTGGGCGGTGTCGAAGGGCTTGGTGAGGTAGTAGGCGGCGCCTGACTTCCAGCCCTCCCAGATGTCGCTGTCCGACGAGCGGGCGGTCAGAAAGACGACCGGGATGTCCTTCGTCTCTGAGTTGCCGCGCAGCGCTTCGAGCACCTCGAGCCCACTGCGACCAGGCATGGAGATGTCGAGGATGATGAGGTCGGGCTTGGTGCGCAGGGCGCGCGCCTGAGCCTCCCATCCGTTGGAGACCGCCTCGACGGCGATGCCCTCCGCCTCCAGGTTGGCGGCGACGACCTTCAGGATGTCCGGGTCGTCGTCGGCGACGAGCACACGACGCGGACGCTTGCGTCCGACCATGCCCTCATTATCGCCCGTCTGGATTGAGGCCTGTAGGCCGGACTGCGGTGGGGGTGGTCTTGGTGGCGAGGGTGCTGGGGGGCGCAGCGGTCGTTGACGGGGCCACTGAGGCTCGCCGGACCGGAGCCGTGGTCGGCGTCGCGTGGTGCACTTTCACGGTCGTCGTTGTAGGTGGCTGCGTGGTGGTCGTCGACGTCGTCGTGGTGGTGGGCGCGGACGAGGTGGTCGTGTCGACGACCGTGGTGGGCGCCGAGGGGTCGGTGCCGCTGGCGGCCGCGCTGTCCGAAAGATGGATGGCGGGCTCGCCGCCGCGGTGGGGCACGCCGGCGATGGCGACGCCGACCGCAGCGCACACCACGAGCATGAGCGCGGTGATCGACCGCTGCCCCGGCCTCAAGCCTTCGCCCTCACGCCGACGACGGTACGTGCCGGGTGTGTCGCGGACGTGGATTTGCCGAGCTTGCCGCGCGCCGGCGACGAGCCCGACTTGTCCAGCTTCGTCGTAATCTCGAGGCGTGGCGACGGAGGAGTCGACCCAGTACGCGAGACGGGGCGACGCCCATATCGCGTTCCAGGTGCACGGCCACGGCCCGCGGACCCTCGTCCTCATCCCCGGCCTCACCTCGCACCTCGAGGTCCAGTGGGAAGACCCGGGCCACAGGTCGTTCGTGCGGCGCATGGCCCGATCGGCCCGCGTCATCCGCTTCGACAAGCGAGGGACGGGCCTCTCCGATCCGGTCGACGAAGTCCCGACCCTCGATCAACGCGTTGAGGAGCTCGAGGCCGTGCTCGATGCCGCCGGCGCGGAAGACGTTGTCCTCTTCGGCTACTCCGAGGGCGGCCCGATCGCCATGAAGTTCGCGGTCGAACGCGCCGACCGCGTCGCCGGGCTCGTCATGTACGGGACGTCGGCCCGCAATCCGCCGCCCTGGGCGATCAAACGCCTGTCGGCGGCGTTGGACGCGTGGGGCACCGGCGCGTCCATCGACTTGTTCGCGCCGAGCCTCGCCTCAGACCCCAAGGCGCGCGCCGAGCGGGGACGGTTCGAACGCGCATCTGCCAGTCCGGCGATGGCCAAAGCCATCGTGGCCGCGCTGGCACTGACCGACGTACGACCGTTGCTCGACCGCATCACCGTCCCCACGGTCGTGTTGCACCGCCGTCAGGAATTCGTGCCCCTCGAGGAAGCACAACATCTGGCCGCGCACATCGCCGGCGCCGAGCTCGTCGAGCTCGATGGCCACGACCACATCCCATGGGTCGGCGACTCGGACGCGCTGGTCCGCGAGGTGGAACGTTTCCTCGACCGCGTGTGCCCGGCGGAGTCAGCGGCGGCCGATCGCGCCAACGGCCGGCGGGCCGCGCAACGGCCGGCGCGGCCCGTCGCCGGGTGGGCGAGCTTGACGCCCCGCGAGGAGGCGGTCGCGCTGCTGGTGAGCGAAGGAGCTTCCAACAACGAGATCGCCCAGCGGTTGTTCATAAGCCCGAAGACGGTCGAGACTCACGTCAAGCACATCTTCGCCAAGCTCGGCGTCGACTCGCGCGTGTCGCTCGCCGGCACCGCCACGCGCGAGGCGCCGCGAAATACCTGATTTCAGGGATGTGCCGAGGGCCCGGCCCGCGGACAATGGCGACGATGTCTCCTGAATCGCTGACTCTCGACTCCACCGCATCTGAACTCGACGTCCTCAGCACTGTGCAGATGCTCGCTCCGGTCTTGGCCGAGCGAGCCGGCGAGGGCGAAGACCTGCGGACGATGCCACCGGACCTCGTCGACACGATCAAGCGCAGCGGCCTCTTCCGGCTGGCGCTGCCCCGCACACTCGGCGGGCGTGAGCTGGATCCGCTGACGCTCGTCGACATCATCGAGACCCTGAGCACGGCCGACGGGTCAGCGGCGTGGACCGTGGCCATCGGCAACGCCACCGCGTTCTTCGCGTGGCTCGACCCCGACGTGGCGCAGGCCATGATCGGTGACGATCCCGACTTCTGCTCGACGGGCATGTTCGCCCCCCACGGTCAGGCGCACCCCGAGAGCGGGTCGTACATGGTGTCCGGCCGATGGCCGTTCAACAGCGGCTGCCTGCATTCAGAGTGGCTGCAGGTCGGCGTGATGGTCATGGACGGCGGGACGCCGCGCATGCGCGACGACAAAGCCGGGGTCGACTGGCGCTTCGCCTTCGTGCCGTCGGGCGTGGCGTCGATCGAGGACACCTGGCGCAGCCTCGGGCTTCGAGGCACCGGGAGCCATCACCTGAGCCTCGACGGCGTCGTCGTCCCCGAGGAGCACCTCGCCGCCCCTGTGTACGAGCCGGCCCGCCACGACGGCCCGCTCTGGAGACTGGGTCTCCACGACCTCGCGGCCGTGCTCATGGTCGGCTTTCCGCTCGGCGTGGCACGTCACGCCGTCGACGAGTTCACCGCCATCGCCCGCACGAAGTACCGCGGCAACCCGGCCGACACCGTCGCCGGCAATGGCCACGTCCAGATGCTGCTGTCACAGGCGGAGAGCGGGCTGCGGTCGGCGCGCGCGTACGTCCACGATGTCGTGGGGCGGGTGTGGGAGGCATGCCTGGCCGGACAGCCGCCGGCGCCCGAACTGAAGGCCGAGCTGGCGCTGGCCACGTGTCACTCGATGCGGGCGTCGCTCGACGCGGTCGACTCGCTCTACCGGCTGGCGGGGGCCGAGGCGGTGTTCGACGGACATCCCCTCGAGCGGTGCTTCCGTGACCTCCACACCGCGAGCACACACATCCTGTTCAGCGCGAGTCGCGAGCAGGCGTACGGCCGCAGCCTGCTCGGCGTGAACTGACTCGTAGATCTGTTAGGAGCGAAAATGCAAGGCACGAAAGAAGAACCGGTGGTCACGGAGATCCGTGAGGACGGCGTCGTCGGCTTGTACGCGTCGCCAGCGGGCACCGGGCCTTTCCCGTCGGTCGTCGCCTTCGCCGGCTCAAGCGGCGGCCTCGGTCCGACAGTGGGATGGGCGCCGGCCTTGGCGTCCGCGGGGTTCGCGGTGCTGGCCATCGCCTACTTCGGCGGCGAGGGCCTGCCCCAAGCGCTGGTCAACATCGAGGTCGAGGTGGTCGAGCGCGGTGTGCGCTGGCTCCGAGACAACGGGCAGACCGACGGCGACGTGGCCGTGATGGGTGTCTCGCGCGGAAGCGAGCTGGCGTTGCTGGCGAGCGTCCTCCTCGACGGCGTCGGGCCCGTCGTCGCCTTCGCTCCAAGCGGGATCCATTGGAGCGGCCTCGGGCCGATGGGACCGGTCAACGCCCCGGCATGGACCTTCAGGGGCGACGCCGTTCCGTTCGCGGCGATGGGCGCGCCGCCGCCCGAGCTGGCACAGCCGCCGGCGCCGGATGGGCCGCCGCTCGCGCTGCGGCCGATCTTCGACGCCGCCCTCGACGAACCCGCGGTCTGGCAAGACGCCGAGATCGCCGTCGAACGAGCGAAGGGTCCGGTCCTGCTCGTATCCGGTGAGGATGACGCCATGTGGCCGTCCACCCGGATGGCCGGAATGATCGAGCGGCGAGCCACCGAGCGCGGGGCGGCCCACTCGGTCGTCCATCTCCACTATCCCGACGCCGGCCACGCCTCCGGCGGCGTACCCGGGTTCCCCGCCGAGACCCAGGTGCTGCATCCGCTCACCGGTGGGTTCTACGCGCTGGGCGGGACGCTCGAAGGCAACCAGGCCGCCCGGTCCCACTCGTGGCCGCAGGTGCTGACCTTCCTCGCCGACGCGCTGCACGCGCCGGGACAGGAGTCATAACCGCAGCGGCTCGCGTCGCCGTCGACGGGCGCGCTCGTCGGCTTCACCGCGGCCTTCGGGCTATGAGCTCGATGGCGAGCGGCGTGGTCGCGAACTCGAGCCCATCCGACGCTGCTTGCAACTCGTGAAGGATGAGCTCGATGTCTTCGGGTGTGGCGAGTTCGGATGACGTGAGGGTCGCGGCTGCCGCCCGCAGCAGACCGGTGGTCTCGCCGATCGCCGCGATCGGTGGCACCGGGAAGAAGACGCCGCGTTGGGAGACAACTTCGAGTCCGGCAGCGCCGGCGAGCTGCGCGTAGCGCTGGGACGTGTCGGGGTGGGCCCCGAGTCGACGCATCCCCGCCGACAGAAGTTCCCAGGCCCGATCGAGTGCGCCGCACGGTGGGTCGACCAGTGGTGGCCGCAGCATGTCGAACGCGACAACGGCACCGCCGGGTCGGACGAGGCTCCCCATGAGCGACAACGTCTCGGCCGGGTCAGGTTGGTGCATGAGCATCAGCCGACTGAACGACAAATCGAACGCCTCACCGCCGAGGGCGTCGATGTCGATTGCATTGACGTCGCCGGCCACGAGGTCGACATCGGAGAATCCGACACGATCGAGCAGCTCTCGCGCCGTGTCGAGGGCCGCCGTGTTGGCATCGACCCCGACCACGGCGCCGTCCGGTCCAACGACTTCGCGCAGCGCCAGCAGCGCGCCGACCGGACCACACCCGACGTCAATCGCCCGACCCCCTGGTCGAAGACCCGCCCGTTCGGCGACGCTGCGCACCTCCGGCGCGAGCGTCTGTGCCATGGCGACGAGTCGGTCGACCTCCAGCGGCAGGTAGTCAAGGAGGTAAGTCGACGTGACGGTCATGATCAGTCTCCCAACATATTCACTGAGTACTACTTAGCGAATATAGTGAGCAGCATGCCTGCCGTCAACGCCCGGCCCTATCGCTCGCCCAAGCGTGCCGAGCAGGCCGCCGCGACGCGGATGGCGATCTTGAACGCGGCGGGCGAGCTCTTCGACGGCGGCGGCTACGTGCGTACGACGACCGCTGCGGTGGCGCGCAAGGCCGGCGTGTCCGAAGCGATGGTGTTCGCCGCGTTCGGCAGTAAGGCTGGTCTCGTTGCCGGGCTCATCAACCGCGCTGTCACAGATGGCGATGAGTCATCTGAGCTCGTGGCTACCGACGCCTGGTCCGAAGCCGCGGCCTCGGATGACGCGATGACAGCCGTACGCCGTTTCGCCAAGCTGACCGCTGCGATTCAGCGACGGACTTGGAAGCTGATCGAGCTTTCCAGAACGGCGAGCGACGGCGACCCGGGGATGGCCGATCTGCTCCGCCAGGGAGCGCAGAAGCGACGGTCAGATTGTCACAACTTCATCAGTACGGCCGTCGCCAATTCCCTCCGCGGCGATCGGACCGTCGACGAAGCGACCGACGTTCTCTGGGCCTACACAAGCTCGGATCTCTATCGGTTGATCGTCGACGGCGCTGGGTGGAGCCACGACCAATACGTGGTCTGGCTCGTCGACACACTCACAACCGCGCTTCTCGCGAGGGAATAGCGGGACCTCGTCCACCCTCCCTCGCGCTTCGCGTTTGCAGCAACCAGCGCGGGGGTAGCCAACTGCCATTGCGCGTCTCGGAGTGTGGGACGGCAATCAAGCGGGAGGACACGTGGTAACTCGAGACGGCGGCGCCGTTGACGCGGCGCGCACAACAACCAGAGAAGTGACCGATCAGGCCGCCGAAGTGGCGTCGACGGCCGCCGACGCCGCCGGGCAGGTCGCCCAGACGGCGGTCGACCAAGCCAAGGATGTCGTCGGCGAAGCACGCGACCAGGCAGGCCAGCTCAGCCAGGAAGTTGCTCGCCAAGGGCGGGATCTGGTGGAGGAGTCCAAGAACCAGCTCCACGAGCAAGCTCGGACACAGACCGATCGCATCGCGAAGAGCCTGCGGGACATCGCTGAGCAGCTGAGCGGCATGGTTGAGGGCCGACCCCCCGAGAGCGGCGCGGTGCACGACTACGTGCAGCAGGCGGCCGACAAGGTGGGTGACCTCGCGCAGCGGGTCGACCAGCGCGGCTTCGACGGTTTGGTCCAGGACGCCGAGCGGTTCGCCCGGCGACGCCCCGGCGTCTTCCTGGCCGGCGCCGTCGCCATGGGGTTCGGTATTGGCCGCCTGTTCCGCGGCGCCAAGTCGGCCGAGAGCCAGAACGAAAACTCGCAGTCGCCCTCCACGAACCTCGACGCCACGGCGCAACTGCCGTCGCCGCCGCCGTCCGCTGCGATGGTGACCCCAATCGCGACGACGGCACCAGGCGCGCCGGTAACAACGCCGGTGGTGCGGTGATGTCCGCGACGAACGGCGCGGAGGAAGCGTCGCTCGGCGACCTCTTCTCGACGATGGCGAGCGACGTGGGCGTGCTCGTCCGCAAAGAGCTCGAGCTGGCGAAGGTCGAGACCAAAGCTGAGATTTCACGGGCCGCCAAGGTCGGCGGCGCGTTTGGAGGGACGGCGGTGACCGCCTACTTCGCCCTCCTGTTCATCTCGTTCGCCATCGCCCTCGGGCTGGCGGCGGTTATGCCCGACGGCCTCGCCTTCTTGCTGGTGGGCCTCGTGTACGCCGGTGTCGCGGCGGTCCTCTTCGTGCAGGGTCGCAAGCGCGCCGCCGAACTCAATCCGGTACCGGAACAGACAGTAGAGACGCTCAAGGAGGACGTGGCGTGGGCCAGAGCGCAGACCAGATAAGAAGAGAGATCGAAGAGGTCCGTAGCGAGCTCGGTCAGACGATCGACGCCATCGGAGACCGCGTCAGCCCGCGCCGGGCAGTGCATCGTCGCACCCAGCGCATGCGCAGCGGTCTGACCTCCGTTCGCGAGGCGATCATGGGCAAGGCCGACGAGGTCGGATCGAGCGTGACCGACGCGGCGGGCAACGTCCGTGACGGCGCGGCCTCGGCCGCGGATTCGGTCTCCGACAAGGCGAGTTCGGCCGCGCAGGTCGTGGCCGACAGCGCGAGTTCGGCCGCCGAGACGGTGGGTCACGCGGCACGCCGGGCGCCGGGCGCGGTGTCCGAGCAGACGCGGGGCAATCCGTTGGCCGCGGGCGTCGTCGCCTTCGGTGTCGGCATGCTGGCCGCGGCCGCCTTCCCGGCAACCAAGGTCGAGAGCCGTCTGGCTGACACTGTCACCAACGAGCTCGAGCCACTGAAGGACAAGGCGCAGCAGGTCGTCCAGCAAGTGGGAGAGGACCTCACGGAGTCGGCGCGGACCGCGGCCGACCACGTCCAGCAGCGAGCGCGTCAGGCCGGCGAGGACGTGGCCCAGCACGCGCAGGCGGCCGCCCAGCGGGTCCAAGACGAAGCGGCGGGCGCGTCGGGCGCGGTCACCGACCAGGCGCAAACCGCGGCCGAACGCGTCCGCGAAGAGGCAACGAATAGCAACGACGCGTCGCGCCAGGAGCTGTACGAGCGGGCCCAGCAGCTCGACATCCCGGGGCGGTCGCAGATGACAAAAGACGAGCTGGCCGAGGCAGTCCGACAGCGCTCCAACTGACAGCGGATTGTGGTTGTTGTCGTGGCCCTGTCGTGGAAGGTCACACCTAGCAATACGGCGCTGGAGCGCGATGAGTCTGCTCCCCTCTGTCCGTCCTATGTACAACGCGACGCTGGATCATGTCGCCGGTTACGAGAGGGAGACGCATGGAGACCGTCAATCTGGGAGCCGCTGACGGACTGCCGCCGGTGGACTGGGCGGAAATCGTTGGGAAGCTCGATGCAGGATCGGCGCCGGCGCCGGACGCGCACAATGCGCGCACGACGTGGCTCGCGACCATCAACGAGGATGGCAGTGCCCACGTCACCGCCGTTGGGGCGGTCTGGCTCGAGGGCTCGTTCTGGTTCCAGACGGGGTCACGCACGCGAAAGCGGAGCAACGTGGAGCGCGATCCGCGTTGTTCGATAGCGGTGTCGATCCGCGACGCAGACGTCGTCGTCGAAGGCAATGCTGCCCGGGTCACCGACCCGGAATTGGTGGCGCGGGTCGCCAAGGCGTGGGCGGACGGCGGATGGCCGGCGCAGGCCGACGAAAGCGGCACAGGGATCACGGCGCCGTTCAACGCACCGTCGCAAGGGCCTCCGCCATGGAACGTGTATCGCATCGAGTCCCGATCGGCAACCGTGGCGTTGGGGGCAGAGCCAGGCGGCCTGAGCCGCTTTACATTCTGAGAACCACGCTGCTCTGTCCCATGAGCAATCTGTTCTCAGCGACGCGCCGCCGCGACCTTCCGGCTCAGTCGAACCCTGGCACTCCGGGCGGCACGGCTGGCGATTCTCGTGCGGAGGGGCGTGGCGGCGTTCAAGTTTGGGGTTCGCCCTCGTCTGCTTGTCCCGTTTCCACTGCCGCTTGCGGAACATCGGTCGCGGCCTGCTCTTCGCGGCCATCTCCAACGTCTGCGCCCCCGGGTGTTTCGCCCGGCCCGTCAGGGCGTTCTGCACGGGGACCATCACCGCGCGGGGCGCCGCCTCGTCGGCGGCCGCCCGGCCGGTCAGAGGCCGACACCCGCACCGTATAGGGCAGCATCGCCAGCTCTCGGGCGATCTTGATCGCGGTCGCCACGTCTCGCTGATGCTGCGCACAGGTGCCAGTGTTGGACCGGGATCGGATCTTGCCGCGGTCACTGACGAACCTGCGCAACAGGTTGATGTCCTTGTAGTCCACCCAGACAGCGTGCTCGGCACAAAGCAAGCACACCTTCGGCTTGCCCCGCCGACCCTTGCTCTGGTCGGCCTTCCTCGACCCTGGTCGCTTCCGGTTCGGCGCCGCCATCATCTGCTCCCTGACTCCACGCGGCTCGGCTGGAACCCGAACGGAGACCGGCACGCGGACGCTCGGCGTGGAAAGCAGGACCGCAGCCCCACCGTACCGGTCGCGGATGGGCCCGGGCCCGGCGCAGGGTGTGGTGCTTGGAGCGACGCAACCCGGTTGACGCCATTCGCAGGGTCCCGCGGCGCCGGCCCGGTACGCTCACCGACGAGGGTGCAGCACGCGGTACCGCTACGAGCAGTTCCCTTCCCGGCCCTGAGCCGGGGCCGCCGGATGCATGACGTCCGGGTACGGCAGGAGAGGAGGGGAACGCACATGAGCATCGGCACCGTCAAATGGTTCAACGCTGATAAGGGCTTCGGTTTCATCAGCCAGGAGAACGGACCTGACGTCTTCGTGCACTTCAGCGCGATCGACGGCAGCGGCTTCAAGAACCTCGAAGAAAACGACAAGGTCGAATTCGAGGTGACCACCGGGCCGAAGGGTCCGAACGCGGCCAACGTCCGCAAGGTCGGCTGAGCATCGGGCGAAGAGCCGCCGCGTCTGAGGCGGCTCCGCCCGGTGTCGACCACACTCGGCGATGCCAGGCATCGTCACACAGCAAAGAGGTGCCAGCGGCCGGGCACGCCTTTGAGCTCGTGTTCGCCGCGCTCGTCGAATTCGATTCCTGAGCCTGCGACCAGATCGACGACTGTGCGGGACGCCAGGACCTCTCCGGGAACGGCAACCGCTTCGATGCGGGCCGCGAGATGTACCGCGATACCGCTGACGTCTTCGCCCCGTAGCTCGATCTCTCCGGCGTGGAGCCCCATGCGGACCTCGAAGCCCAGGTCCCGGCAGGCCCGGCGAAGGTCGATCGCGCATCCGATCGCGCGGCCGGGCCCGTCGAAGACCGCGAGTATGCCGTCCCCGGTCGACTTGACCGTGCGGCCCCGAAAGCGATCGACGAGCTCATCGGCGACGCGGTCGTGCTGATCCAACAGGGACCGCCACCGGGCGTCGCCGACATCGGCGGCGTGCCGGGTCGAATCGACGATGTCGCTGAACAAGACGGTCGCGAGCGTCCGGTCGGTCCGCGGGGATGGTCTGATGCCGGTGATGAAGTATTCGATCTCGTCGAGCATCCGATCAGCGTCTCCGGCGTAGTGGAGGTGGTCGTCGCCCGGGAGCTCGACGTACCGAGCTCCGGGAATCTGCTCGGCGATGTACCTCCCGTGGGCGACGGGGATGTAGCGGTCGCCCGAACGATGCAGCACCAGGGTTGGGGTCTGCGTGAGCGGCAGGGTCGCCCGCATGTCGCGGACCGCGTAGTCCCGGAAATACGCCGCCACGACCGAGGGCGGCGCGCTCAGGCGCTCGCACCGTGCATACCAGCGCCGAAAGGCCGGATCGGCGGCGAGACTTGGGGCGACAAAGGACAGCGTCTCCCCGGTCCCCCACATCCTCTCCATGGCTGCGCAATAGCTGTCGAGACTTTCGGGGGGCAAGCCGATCGGATAGTCGTTCCCCCGCAAGAAGCGGGCGTACGTGTCGACCAAGATGAGGGCCTTGTACCGGCCGGGGTGCGTCGCCGCCTGATACGGGAATCCGAACGCAGCTTCACCGAACCCGAGGAGCACGGGAGGGCCTTCGATCCCGGCTTCCGCCATCACGAGATCGAGGTCGTGGTCCCAATCCTCAAACGTCGGGAAGCGCCCGACGGGCCCGCCAGACGCGCTCCACCCGCGGAAGTCGAAGAGGACGACGCGTCCCATCGCCGCCAGCCGCTCGAGGAAACGCCGGGACCGCGGCTCGTCCCACACGAGGTCGATGGGCGTCTTGCCGCCCGCCGCATAGATGATGTCGGGGCCGTCGCCTGCGCGCTCAGTCACCTGGTAGGCCAGCTCGATCCCGTCTTGTTTCGCGTAGCGCGTCTCGGGAACGGCGATCCCAGCCACCGGGTGCGACGTTACTGATCACAAAGTCGCCCCTCACTTCAATCGCGTGTTGTGCGCAGAGTTCGCGGCGTCGCCGTTTAGGCTTGGACAATGGCTTCCAAGCCACCGCCGTCCGGACGCAACGTCGATCCCGAGGTTTCGTTCAACTGGCCGGGCCAGACGCCCAGGCGCCAGGACCCTGGCGTGCTCGAGGCGCGGGTGGCCCAGCGCCGGCAGCGGCAGCAGCAACAGCAGGACCAACAGCAACAGCGGTCGCAGCGCGCCCAGCAACAGCAGCAGCCGCCCGCCGAGCCCGAGTCCAAGCTGCCGGCTCGCCGTGAGGACGTCTCGCCCTCGGGGGCGCGCGACCGGTGGATCGTCACCGAGCTGCGGCGCCAAGCGGTGGCCACCGAAGGGTCGTTGCGCGACATCAACGAGCGCCTCGACCAGTTGGGCCGCACGCTGCGCCAGGTCGTCGACTACCTGCCGCGCCTGCAGCAGCGGACGCCGGGCGGGCTCGCCCCGTCGAAGGGCGCAGCCGAGCAGCAGCACGCGGACGCGGTGCTGTCCCAGCGCATCGACGAGCTCGAGGCGCGCCTCGAGGCCCGGTTCGACGAGCTGGCTGGGGCGGCGAACTCGATCCGCAGCGGCGGGTTCACCGGGGGGCGCGTTGCCGCGCCGGTCGACACCGACGCCATCAAGGCCCAGGTGCAGGAGGCCATCGGCGACGTCGCCAAGCAGCTCACCGACATGGGCGAGCGGCTGCGGGCCGAGCTCGTCACGGCCGCCGGTCAGGCCGAGGCCCGGCTGAACCGCGACCGCGACCAGCTGCGCGAGAGCCTGAGCCAGACGATGGGCAAGCTGAACGAGCTCGCGGGCGGCGGTGTGTCGCGCGACGACCTGCGCCAGTACTGGGTGGAGATGGCGGCCCGTCTGGCCAAGCAGCAGGAGGTCGCCGTCGCCGAGCGCGAGCAGCTGCGTCAGGACATGGCCGAGCGCCTCGACCACATCGCCGCCGAGCGCGAGCAGCTGCGCATCGAGGTCGGCGAACGGTTGGCGCGGGTCGCCGAGGCCGCGGCGGTGCGCGATCGGGCGTCGTCGTCGGACACCAAGCCCATTGCCGCCGCGTCGGCGGCGCAGAAGGCGGCCATCGACGAGCTGCGCCGGGAGCTGCACCAGCTGGGCGCCCAGCTGCTGGCCGCCACCAACCCGAACGCCCGCAAGGGCTCCGCCGGTGGGGGCGGCGGTGGCGGCGGTGGCGGAGGGCCACTGGACACGGCCACGGTCGAGACCATCCGCCAGTCGATGGCCGAGGCCGCCGCGGCCCTGTCGTCGGCGGCGTCCAAGGACGACGTGGAGGCTCTCCGGAATCAGCTCGCGGGCACGGTCACCCGGCTCGAAAAGACCCTGGTCAGCAAGGTCGAACAGGACCAGGCACAGTGGGAAGAGAAGCTGGCGACGGCCCTGGAAGCCGTGCGTCTGGCCGTGGACGGCGTCGAGCTGAACCGCCAAGCCGTGCTTGCTGAAGTAAGCGCGGCGGTACGGACAGCGATGAGGGGCGTCCTCCCGCCGCTAGCTGGTAGTTAGCGGAATTTCCGGGATTAGGCCTATTGGCTCATCAAGCGCGCCCCCCCACCACCGATAACTACTCCTGAAGCGGCCCACGGGGGTCGCACCGAGAGAAAGGTATGGGGGAATGGACCTCATCCGTTACTGGCAGGAGCACTGCGCCCCGTACCTGCGGGCGAAGTTCGGCAACAGCGAGCGGGGCGCCAGCCTCGTGGAGTACGCGCTTCTCGTGGCCCTGATTGCAGTCATCTGCATCGTCGCCATCGCCTTCCTTGGCAAGAGCGCTTCCAGCAAGTTCTCCACCGTCGGCTCTTCGGTCGGCAGCTAGTTCCACCAGAAGCAATCGACAGGGGCGTCCGCAACGGAGCGGGCGCCTTTGTCGCGTCTAGGGGTCGGTTCCCCTCGTTCTTGGCGCAGGAATGTGCGGATTCCGCACATTCCTGCGCCAAGAACGTGAGGGGGCCGGGCTAGCGATCGCCGTGGGCGTCGGCGCGGTCGGCGAGCTCGGCCAGGCGGCGGCGGGTGGCGGCCTTGGCCTCGGCGAGGGAGAAGCCCCAGTCCTCGTCGTCGATGTCGCCCTCGCCCCAGTGCTCGTCGACGTACTCGTGGCCGTTCTTCAAGTTGAAGTACAGCGCCGCGAAGACGAGGAAGAGCACGAAGGCGAAGAACAAGATGAGCTGACTGGCCGGGACGTCGACGCCCGATCCGGCGAAGTCCATCATCAACGCAAACGTGACCTCAATGGTAGGCGTCGTGGGGCAGGCCTCGCACCAACGCGTTGAGGACGCTCTTGATGTGCGTGGCGTGCTCGTCGAGGCGGTCCAGCAGGAGCTGCTGGCCGTCGTCGGGCCCCTCCCAGTTGTCCGCCAAGCGCTTGGCCGCGTCGATCACGAATGAGACCGACCCCAGAAGGCCGTGTGCGATCACTGCTGTTCGTTGTTGCTGGTCCATCCCCGTTCCCCCCTAGTTCCAGCTACGCGTGCAGCGCCGCGCCTGTATCGACGAGCTGCACGTCGCCCTTGCCCGCGGCTTTTACGCGGTACATGGCGGCGTCGGCCCGCTCGAGCATGTCCTCGATACGGACCGACTCCGCCGTCCCCAGCGAAACACCGAGGCTGGCGCCGACGACAACCACGTGGTTGCCGGCGGCGACCGGTGCCTCGACTGCTTCCCTGATCCGCTGCGCCACCGCCAACGCCCTCGATGCGTCGGGGACGTCGGGTAGCAGCACGGCGAACTCGTCGCCACCGAGGCGGGCGGCGGTGTCCGACGGGCGCAGGCAGTCGCGGATGCGCGCTGCGGTGGCCCGGAGAACTTCGTCGCCGGCCGGGTGGCCGAAGGTGTCGTTGACGCTCTTGAAGTCGTCGAGATCGATGAAGACGACGGCGGTCGTCTCGTGCTCCTCGGCCAAAGCCTCGCGCAGGCGCTCGGCGAACAGCGAGCGGTTGGCCAGGCCGGTGAGCGGATCGTGCAGGGCCTGCTGGCGCAGCTCGCGCTCTTGGGCCCGCAGCTCGGTGAGCGACTGCTGGAGCTGACCGTTGGCCAGCGCAGTGGCGACGTGGTTGGCGAGCGTCTGCAGGAGGCGCAGCTCGTCGTCGTTGAAGGCGCTGACCGCGTCGAGACGGTGGTGGACGCGCAGCATCCCGATTGGGCCGCGTTCGCTGTCGAGAGTGGCGACCATGCCGTCGATCGGCGTGCGCTTCGCCGCCGCGTGCCACCGGGCGAAGCGGCGCGTCCGGACCGGACGGCCGCCGCGGACGAGCACACCCTGGCGGTCCGACGCCAGGCTGGCGAGAACCAAGTCGGCGGGCACGAACTGGGCTTGGCTCAGCAGACGCACGTGGCCGTCGGCGTCGACCGAGGCGCGCAGGGCGCGGCTGCCGTCGCCGCCGGGGAACAGCACGAGCTCGGCCGACTGCGCTCGGAACATGGCGCGGGTCTGGGCGAGCAGTTGGGCGGTGGCCTCGCCGACATCGGGCGTGCCCTGCAGCAGGTGGGCGGACTGGTAGAGGAACTGCAGTCCGGTGCGCTTCTCGCGCTCGGCGAGGTAGGCGCGGTAGGCGACGACGACGATGACGAGAGGCACCGCGAGCGCCCACGTGTTGGCCGGGTGGTCCCACGCCAGGCTCACGGCGACGATGCCGAGGCTGGCGTTCACGAGGGCGGCGACGCCGCCGAGGACGGCGACCTCCTTGACGTCACCGGTCGGCAGACGCCCCTGGCACACGCCGATCACCGACTGCACGGCGACGGCGCCGACGAGGGCACTGACCAATGCGGCGGCGGCCAGCGGAAGCCAGGTGCCGGTGCTGACGTCCTGCGGTGCCGCCGCGTGCACGTGCGTCGACGCCGGCAACAGGCCGTGGAAGACGACGTCGGCGAGCACCGCGGCCAACGCGAACTGGGCCAGGTTGAAGCACAGCTTGGTCGGCCGCTGACGGCGATGGACGACGAGTGCCGTGCCGGCACCGGCGAGGTAGGCGGCGACGAGTGCGGTCGGCGTGAGGAAGAACAGCCCGACGACGAGCGGGACCTCGCTGAGCGAGAACGTGTGGGCGTCGCCCTTGCGGTACACGTGCACGACGTTGGACTCGGCCAGGTAGAAGGCAGCGGCCACGAACAGCCAGGGCACGTGGGTGTGGCCCGTCGGCGTCTGGACGTGGCGCAGTTCCGTGGCGCCGACGACCAACGCCGACGTCCCGAGGAGTGCGGTGAGTCCCCAGACGCCGGCGGTGCGCGTCTTCATCTCAGGCGCCCCACTGCGAGTTGGACTGCTGTTCGTTCGAGCACTTCTTGGCGGTCTTGCCGTTCTGCTTGGTGCAGAGCGTTGTGGTGGCGCCCCACTGGCCAGTGGACCAGCTGGATCCTGACCACGAGCTGCCGGACCAGGAGCTGCCGGACCAGCTCGAGCCGGACCACGAGCTGCCCGACCAGCTCGAGCCGGACCAGCTCGAGCCCGACCAGGAGCTGCCCGACCACGAGCTGCCGTTCCAGACGCCGCCGCTCCAGCTGCTGCCCTGGGCTTCGGCGGCGGCCATCGACGCCGAGTCGAACGGGTTCCCCATGATGTCCTGCTCACCCGTGAGCGCCACGCCGTTCTGTACGAGGCGCAGCGAGCCGCGAGCCGCGTCCAGGGAGCCGTTCCCCGCCGACGGCGCCCACGCCTGTGCGTTTTGGGGGGCGGGGGCGGCGAGGGCGGCGTCGAGATTGACGAGGCCGGCTCCCTGGGCACGGACGTCGGCGCCGGGGATCGACGTTGCGGTTTGCGTGAGAACTGCCTTGACCTGATCGGGCGTGAGCGTGGGGCGCTGCTGCAGCAGGTCGGCAACCACGCCGGAGACAACGGCGGTGGCCTGGCTCGTGCCGCTCCCGCGGAAGAGCGTCTTCGCTACACGCGCGGTCGGGTACGTCGTGTCGACGTAGGAGCCGGGGTCGCGCATGCTGACGATCGACCGGCCGGGCGCCACGACATCCGGGTTGCGCGTGCCGTCGCCCCAGCTGGAGAAGTCGGAGACGGCGTCGTCGGTCGTGGTGGCCGTGCCCTTGGCGTCGTCAGAGCCGACGGCGATGACGAACGGGTCCGACGCGGGATCGGTCAGGTGACCGAGGTCGGTGCCCTGGTTGCCGGCGGCGGTGACAACGACGATGCCGTTGCGCCACGCCACTTCGGCGGCGTACGCGAGGGGATCGTTCAGATAGCTCTGTGCCGCGTCGGTGCCGAAGCTGAGGTTGAGCACGCGGACGTTGAGGCCGTTGTCCGTGCGGTGTTGCACGACCCAGTCGATGGCGGCGATGACCTGGGAGACGTCGACGGCGCCACCCGCGTCGGCGACCTTGACGTTGAGCAGTCGAGCGTCGGGGGCCAGGCCGTCGTACTGACCGTTCCTGGCTCCGTCGCTGCCGGCGATGATCCCGGCGATGTGGGTTCCGTGGCCATAGTTGTCGACATAGGCGTTCTTCGTCTTCGACTGCGAGTCAAAGGAGATGTCGGGGCCGTTGACGACCTTGCCCGGCATGGTGAGTCCGGGGACAGGGGCGATGCCGGAGTCGACAACGGCGACGTCGACGCCCTTGCCGGTCGCCGCCGATGCAGCGGGCGTCGTGGCGTTGACGGTCTGTGCCGTGCGCGGGAGCGAACCGGAGTCAGTGCTCGGGTCCCAGCCGCTGTCAGCGAAGTGGATGGCGTGGTCGGCAGTGACGGTGCGGACGCCGTCGCTGTGCTCGAGCTCGTTGAGGTGTCGCGTCGGGAAGTCGGCGACGACGCCGCCGAGTGACGTGAGCTCACGTTCGACCGTGCCGCCGAGGGCGGTGACGTTGCGTGCGATCGTGGTAGCGGCCGTCGCCGCGTCGCCGAGCACGACGACACGCGCGTGCGGGTCGTGCTGGGCCGGCATGAGCGGTGCGCACAGGGCCACCGCTGTCATCGCTGCGGCCAAAGCCGCCGCCGGCCGGAACGCGCGACGTACTTCCATGAATGACTCCCCCCTGCTCTCCCCCAGTCACAGAGCCGGTCGCTCGGGATCGCTCGGACTAGGGCATGTACTCGGCCAGGGTGACTAGACCCTTGAGCGCGAAATCCGGGTTTTTCTCAAATCCCGTTGATCAGGAAGTACACCGCCACCGAGAGAATCACCAGAAAGAGGATGAAAGCCATGAACGTCCTACCAAGGCCGTAGCGGCGGACGGTTCGGTAGATGATTCCTCGGCGTTTTTGATTGGCAGGGTTGTCCGGGTTATCGCGATTTTCTGGATTGAGTTGTTCAAGTCTTTTGGCGATTGTCGGCGCCGCGAGAATGAACACCACGATCACGATGACCCACTTCATTAGCCGGTGAAGTTAGGTGTGGCGGCGACCGCAGCGGCAGTCGGCGACGCCGATGGCGCAGCGGCTGTTGCCGACGCGGGCACAGCGGTGAGTGCGGGTGCGGGTGCGATCGGCGCGCCGACGCCCGCGTTCACGACGCTGTAGGTGATGGTGATCACGCCGTTGCCGGCGCGGACGCCGTTGGTCATCTGCGCGCCCGCGGGAGCGGCACCCGAACCGCCACCGCCGGCCGCGCCCTGAGCAGCACCGGCGCCGCCCCAGAGGCCACCTCCACCGCCGCCGCCACTGGACTGACCGCCGGGTGTGCCGCCGGCCGATCCGACGCCGAGGGTGCCACTGCCGGTGCTACCGCTCTGGTTGCCGCCCGCTCCGCCACCGCCAACGCCCGTGCCTCCGGTCGAGCCACCACCGCTGCCGCCGGCGGCGCCGACCGCGGTACCGCCGCCGCCACCACCACCTCCGACGATGACGCGATTCGAGAGTGCACTCCCGCCGATGCGGACGTCGGAGGCACCGCCCCCGCCACCGCCGCTGTCACACGTAATCCCTTGCTGCTGGGCAGCGCAGCTGAACGCCCCGTCCCCGCCCCCGTTGAAGCCGCCTGGCGAAGGAGTCATGCCGCCGCTGTCGGCCGCGCCCGCCCCGCCCACGAACGCGAAGACCGTCGATCCGGGCGTCACCGCGAGCGTGGCCACCGACCGGCCCCCGAGCCCGCCAGCCGCGAAGCTGTCGCCGCCTTGTGCGCCTTCGACGTCGAACGTCGCTGACGTGACGCCCGCGGGGACAGCCCACGCCTGAGCGGCGCCGGTGTATGCGCACGTGACCGTTGCCGTCGAGCCGCTCGCGACGGGCGTGCCGCAGCTCGGGGCGTACGTGAAGGTGACGGTGCCGTCGCCCTGCCGTCCGCCGCCGGTCCTCATCGTGAGCGAGGTGATGCTGGCATCGACGTGACCAGACCCGCCCCCGCCACCCCCGCCCGAGGTGAGGCCGCTGCCGCCTCCCCCACCACCGAAGAAGCCCCCGCCGCCGCCGCCACCACCGTTATCCCTCGGGTCCGCGCCGCCCCCGGCCCCACCTTGGGAGCCCGTGCCTGGGAAGCCCGCGCTGGTCAAGCCAACGATGCCGCCGCCGTGGCCAGGATCGGTCTGGGTGCCGGCCCCCCCGCCGGTGCCAAGGGGACGGGTGCCGTCACTACCGTTCTCGCCCGTCGTCCCGCCGCCCGCCCCGCCGGGGCCACCACCGTCGATGAAGGCGCCGCCCCCGCCCCCGCCACCCGCGACGACGAGGCGCGTCGAGCCCGCGTCGATCTCGGAGCGTCCGCCGCCGCTGCCGGCATTCGGGCCGCTTGCGCCACCACCGTTGGCTCCCCCGGGAGCGGTCTGTCCTTGGTTCGGCGTCGTGCCCTGGCCCCCCACGAGGACCGTGTAGGTGGCGCCGGCCGTGACCGGGAGGGCTCCCGTCACCTTTCCGCCCGGTACCAACCGCTCGAAACCGCCGGGGCCGCTGCCGACCTTGATACGCCCGAGGGCGCCCGCCCCGCCCTCGGCGTCGAGCTGCACTGAGGTCACACCGGGAGGCGCCGTCCACGTTCCCGACCCGACGGTGCAGGTGACGACGACGGGCGGCGCGAGGCCGCTCTCGGTGCACGAGCCAGTGACCGTCGCAGCCGCGGGGTCAGAGGTGACGACAGCGCTGAGTCCGAGGGCGACGAGAGCTGCGATCGCCAGAACAGATGCCGTTCGCCTCGAAACGATGGCAAAACGGTAGACGGTCGTTCGTCTACGAGAGCGGCAAGGTCAAGGTGAAGGACGCGCCGTCGTGGTCGGCATTGGTGACGGTTGCCTCGCCGCCGTGTTCGGCGGCGATGGCGGCGACGATGGCGAGGCCGAGTCCGGCGCCCGTGCCGGTGCGGGCGCGGTCGGCCTGCCAGAAGCGGTCGAAGACGTGCGTGAGCGCGTCGGCGTCGAGACCGGGGCCGTGGTCGCGGACGGTGACGTCGGCGTGGCCGTCGTTGAGGTGGGCTTTCACTTCGACGGGCGAGCCGTCGGGAGTGTGGGCGAGGGCGTTGGTAACGAGGTTGGCGACGGCCTGGCGGAGGTGGGCCTCGTCGCCTTCGACGACGACGGGCTCGGGAGCGTCGAGCGTGATGCGCCGGTCGGGCGCGACGGCGACCGCGTCGCTGCACGCGTCGGCGGCGATGACGGCCAGGTCGACGGGTTGTTTCTCGGGCGGCCGGGCTTGGTCGAGTCGAGCGAGGAGGAGGAGATCCTCGACGAGGCCCTTCATGCGCCCCGACTCCTGCTCGATGCGGCGCAGGATCGTGGGGAGGTCGACCTGGGCGTCGGCGCCGCTGACCCGGAAGAGCTCGGCGAAGCCCTGGATGGATGTCAATGGTGTCCGCAGCTCGTGCGACGCGTCGGCGAGGAACTGGCGCAGACGTTGTTCGGTCGCCTCGCGTTCTTGGAAGGCGCCTTCGATGTCGTCGAGCATGGTGTTGAGGGCGAGGCCGAGCTGACCGACCTCGTCGGGGCCGCCGGAGGGTGTGACACGTTGGGTGAGGTCGACCTGGTCGCCGGCGGTGATCGTGCGTGCCGTCGACGCCATCTCTTCGAGCGGGTGCAGGCCCCGGCGCAGGATGAGCCATGAGCCGAGGGAGAGGGCGGCAAGAAGGATGGCGCCACCGGTGATCTCGACGTAGAGAAGACGGTGCAGCGATGTGGTGACGTCGGTGATCGGCACGGCGACGACGACTGTCTCGTCCTGCTCGCCGGGGCCGGGCGCCGGCGCGACCAGCACGCGGAAGTCGTCGGCCGTGAAGATGCGCTGCTCACCGTCGGCCGTGAGCTTCGACGGCAGCGTCGGCCGGGCGCCGGTGTAGCTCGTCTGCAAGTTGTTGATCAGGGCGCCGTCGCTGCCGCGCAGTTCGGCGTAGGTGCCGGGCGGCACGAACACCGGCGGATTGCCACCGTTGCCGTTGCGTCCCCCTGGTCCGCCTGGTCCGCCGAAGCCGCCGCCGCCTCGACCGGCTTCCTGGTCGAGCTGGCGGGAGACGAGCGGCAACGATGCCCGCACCTGGTCGTCGAGGCGCTTGTACTGCGAGCGTGAGTAGAACGTGTAGGTCGCCACGCCGAAGACGACGAGCCCGACGGTGAGCATGGCCAGCAGGGCCAGCACCAGCCGGGCGCGGAGGGTCATTTATCCAGCCTGGCGCACCGAGCGACGCCGGGGCAGGGAGCCGGCCGACACGACGCCCTCTCCCTTGGCGAAGCGGCGCAGCATCCGGCGGATGCCGCGCAGGTCCTCCATCGCGGTGGCGCGGACGTCGACGCGGGAGTCGGCGTCGTCGATCCAGTCGACCGGCACCTCGTGGATGCGCAGTCCGTTGTGCTCGGCGAGGACGAGCAGCTCGGTGTCGAAGAACCAGCCGTTGTCCTCAATGAGGGGGAGGAGCGCTTGGGCGACGTCGGCGCGCACGGCCTTGAATCCGCACTGGGCGTCGGAGAACCCGTTGCGGACGGTGGCCTTGAGGATGAGGTTGTAGGCGCGGGAGATGAACTCGCGCTTGGGGCCGCGGACGACGTTCGCGTTGCGGGCCAGGCGGGTGCCGATGGCGAGGTCGCTGTGCCCGGAAACGAAGGGGGCGACGAGCGGAAGGAGAGCGTCGAGGTCGGTGGAGAGGTCGACGTCCATGTAGGCCACGACGGTGGCCGTTTCAGTTGCGGCGGACCACGCTCGACGGAGGGCGCGGCCGCGGCCCTTCTCGGAGAGGTGGATGGCCTGGACGTGATCGAGCTCGTAGGCCAGGCGGTTGGCGACGCCCCAGGTCTGATCGCGACTGGCGTTGTCAGCGATGGTGATTCGCCAGGTGAGCGGGAAGTATTTGCTGAGGTAGTCGTGGATTCGGTGGACGGAGGCGTCGAGAGTGGCTTCCTCGTTGTACACGGGGATGACGATGTCGACGTCGGTCGTTGTCGGTGTCGTCATCGTGCTTCCCGAAGCGTGTAGCCGACGCCCCGCACGGTGTGGATCAGCGGCGGCGCCTCTTCGTCGGCGTCGATCTTGTGCCGGAGATAGGAGATGTAGGTCTCCAGCACGCTGGCATTGCCGGCGAATGTGTAGTCCCACACGTGCTCGAGAATCTGATCGCGGGTGAGGACGCGCCGGGCGTTGGCCAGCAGGTAGTGCAGGAGCTTGTACTCAGTGGGAGTGAGCTCGACAGGGCGGCCGTCGCGCCAGACCTCGCGGGTGTCCTCGTCGAGCTCGAGGTCGGCGAAGGAGAGCTTGTGCTCGCCGGGGCCCGCGCCTTGTGCCCTGCGCAGGACTGCCTTCACTCGCTCGATGAGCTCCTCGATGCTGAACGGCTTGGTGACGTAGTCGTCGCTGCCGAGGCGCAGGCCCTGGATCTTGTCGGCGGTGGTGTCCTTGGCCGTGAGGAAGATGATGGGCACGCGGGTGCCGGCGCCTTCGTTCTGGCGGAGGCGGCGGGTGACCTCGAAGCCGTCGAGGTCGGGGAGCATGACGTCGAGGACGATGAGGTCGGGCTTGCGCTTGTCGACGGCGTCGAGTGCGGCTCGGCCTGTTGCCACGCGTTCGACTTCGAAGCCGTTGTAGCCGAGTCCCATCGACACGAGTTCGGTGATGTGCTCCTCGTCGTCGACCACGAGGACGCGCGGCTTGCGGTCGGCCATTCCCTCGAAGACATTAGGCATCGCCGTCATTGGGTGGTGCCTCCCTGCTGAGCAGGCGGAGGACCGAAGCCGCGTGGGCCGCCGCCTTGGCGGATGGCGGTGGCGGCGACGGTGCCGTCGCTGCCGGTCGTGCCCTGGGCGAACACCGGCTGTCCGGTTGTCAGCTGCGAGAGAGAGACGGTCTGGGCGCTGCCATTGGTGACCTTGGTGATCTGGGTCGACGACGTGGTGGTGACCTTCACGGTCTGACCATCGGGCGTCTCGAGTGTGAGCGTGGACCCGTCGACCGACTGCAGGAGGCCGAAGGCGCCGTTGCCCTGCTGGAAGCCCGGCGGCCCACCTTGGCCACCTTGGCCGCCTTGGCCTTGGCCGGGGAAGGCGTTGGCCGCGGTCGTCGACGTCTTGTTGGCCGCGGCGCGCATGCCGAGGAAGGCGCCGGTGCCGAGGGCAATGGCGACCACGCCGACGGCGACCCAGTACCAGCTCGGGTTCTGCCTCGGCTGCTTCGGCGTCCAGTCGACGTCGTGGGGTTCGCTCGTCGGGGGAGGCACGTCGCCGCCGAAGGCGTCGTGCTCGATGCCCCCGCTGTCCTTGTCGAGGTCTTCTGCTGTCTCCATGGCCGTGAGTGTCGGGCCAGCGGCTCCGCGCTCTCTCAGCCGATCCTGGGAAGTTCCTCCGAGCGAGTCAGGGCCGATTCCTCGCTCCCGCTGAGGAACCTCTGAGGGACCGCATCGACGATGCCCGCATGCTCACGATCGAGGAAGCCACCAGCCGTTCTTGGCGCAGGAATGAGCGCCTTCCGCACATTTCTGCGCCAAGAACGGAGGGGGTGGGCCGGAACCGGCGGCACCTCTACATCACGGTCGCCATCGCTGTGCTGGCTGGCGGCCTGTACACGTGGGGACTGTCGTCAATGGGGTGGGCGAACTCGTACTACGCGGCGGCGGTGAACGCGGGGACGAAGAGCTGGAAGGCGTTCTTCTTCGGGGCCATCGATCCCGGTTCGTTCATCACCGTCGACAAGCCGCCGGCCGCGTTCTGGGTGCAGGCGTTGTCGGCGCGGATCTTCGGCTTCGACACGTGGAGCATCCTGTTGCCGCAGGCGGCCGCGGGCATCGGGTCGGTGTTGATCCTTCACCGACTGGTCCGCAAGTGGGCGGGCGACGTCGCCGCGCACTTGGCCGCGTTGGCGCTCGCGCTCACGCCGGTCGCCGTCATCATGTTCCGGTACAACAATCCGGACGCGTTGCTGACGCTGCTGCTGCTGGCATCGGCGTGGGCTCTGTGGTCGGCGATCGAGAGCGGGCGCACCCGCGGGTTGGTGTTGTGCGGCGCACTGTTGGGATTGGCCTTCGAGACCAAGATGCTGCAGGCGTTCATCGTGCTGCCGGTGTTCGCCGGCGTGTACCTCTGGGCTGGCCGACCTGCGTTGCGTCGGCGCTTGTTGCAGTTGGTGGCGGGTGGCGCGGCCTTGCTGGTGTCCGCCGGCTGGTGGGTGGCCGTCGTCACGCTGTGGCCGGCGTCGTCCCGGCCGTTCATCGGTGGGTCGACCAACAACTCGATCCTCGATCTGATCTTCGGGTACAACGGGCTGGCGCGGGTGTTCGGGAACTCCGGGCCCGGGCCCGGCGGCGGCGGTGGGCCCGGCGGTGGCGCGGGGTTCGGCGGCGCACCCGGATGGCTGCGGATGTTCAACTCCGAGCTCGGCGGACAGATCGCGTGGCTGTTGCCGTTGGCCGTCGTCGGGCTGGGCGTGGGCTTGTGGCTCACGCGTCACGCCAAGCGGACCGACCGCGGTCGCGCCGGCTGGTTGCTGTGGGGCGGGTGGGCGTTGATCACGCTGCTCGTGTTCAGCAAGGCCCAGGGGATCTTCCATCCGTACTACACCGTCGCATTGGCGCCGGCGGTGGCGGCGTTGGCGGGCGCCGGCGGTGTTGCGTTGTGGCGACTCGGACGCCGTCACTTCGGGGCGAGCTGGATGCTGCCGGCGACGATGTTCGCAACGGCCGGCCTCGCCGTCGCCCTGCTCGAGCGGACGCCGACGTATGCGACGTGGCTGCGACCGATGATCGTGCTCGGCGCAGCTGTCGGTGCAGTCGGGCTCTGGCTCACGTTCCACTTCAGGGAGAGGGCGTTGCTGATGGCGTCCGCCGCGGTGGCGACCGTCGCCCTCCTCGCTGGGCCCACGGCGTACTCGCTCACCACCGTGGCCAACTCCCGCACGGGCCCGCTGGCCGCGGCCGGCCCGACGACGGCACTCGCGCGCGGTGGCCCCGACAATCAAGCTGTCGACCAAACGCTCGTCAGTTACTTGAAGGCGCACAAGGGCAACGCCGAGTACTTGGTCGCCGCCTTCGGCTCGCAGTCCTCCGCGCCGATCATCATTGCCACCGGCCAGCCGGTGATCACCATCGGCGGCTTCAACGGCGGCGATCCGGCACCCACGCTCTCCCAGTTCCAACAGCTGGTCGCCCAAGGCAAGGTGCACTACGTCGTCCTCAGCAGCGGCGGCCCCAGCGGCCCCAGCGGCTTCGGCGGCGGTCCCGGCGGCGGTCCGGGTGGCGGTCCGGGTCGCGGCGGCAACAACGCCCTCCGCCAATGGGTGACCTCGAACGGCACCCAGGTCAACTACGGCGGCACAGCCACCCTCTACAAGGTCGGGACCTAGCGCCCCCAACAACAACCTCTCCAAGTTCTCGAGATTGCCCCGGTTCGTTCCCGAATGCGCCGCGCCAGCGAAGACTTGGAGAGGTTTGGGGGGCGTCGGGGATTTCTTGTCACACCCCTCGCGGCATCCTTGCCGGCCATGAACGGCACCCGCACCATCCCGGCGGATGTCACGAGGCGGCCGAAGTACGTGTGCCGGGAGACGCTCCTCGGGCTGAGCGCCGCACCTTTTGCCCGCAAACCTCTCCAAGTCTGAAATTCGGCCGTCTCAAACGGGCACAAACCCGGGCAATCCCACGAACTTGGAGAGGTTTGGGGGGTCTTGGGGATTCCCGGGGAGTTCACAGGAAGCGCAGAGGGGTCGCGGAGGCGGGGGGTCGATCATCGGCGTCGTGAACCTCGGGAAGCTGATGCGGTATTCGGGCGTGTCGGTCGTCGCCACGGCCGTGGGGATGACCGTGCTCGGCGTTCTTGTCGGCGTCGTCGGCATGGCGGCCGGGTGGGCCAACGTGATCGCAACGTCCGTGGGGACGGTGCCGTCGCTCGAGCTCAACCGCCGATGGGTGTGGCGTAAGTCCGGGCAGCGATCGATGGCGGCCGAGGTCGTCCCCTTCTGCGTCATGTCGTTCGCCGGGCTGGCGCTGTCGACGGCCGCCGTCCACGCCGTCGCACCGTGGGGCGTCCTCGCCGTCGAGGTCGTCAACGTCAGTGCGTTCGGCTCGCTGTGGGTTCTTCAGTTCTTCGTTCTCGATCGGGTGCTCTTCCGCACTCGAGCAACAGAAATGGCAGGTGTTGCATGACCCCCGATCCCGTTCGCCGCCGCGACGCCGGGCTGCGCCGGATCTCCAACGTCACCAAAGGCGCGCTCGCGGGAGGATTGATCCTCACTGGCGGACTGTCGGCCGTGGCCGCGCACTCGTTTTCGGGAACTGCGACGACGGCGACGACGCGGGCGACGACCAATACGACGACCCCATCGAGTGACGACCAGACGTTCCAGTCGCCGTCGTACAGCATCCAGTCCTCGCGCGGCTCGGGCCGCGTGAGCTCGGGGGGATCGTGATGGCCGACCCCGGACGCCACGACTTCCGCGCCCTCGGCACGGGCTGCGTCGTCCTCGTCACGGACCCGGCGCGCCTGAACGTGGCGACGCATGAAGTGCAGGCCGAGCTGGCCGACGTCGACCTGGCCTGCAGCCGCTTCCGGCCCGACTCCGAGCTCGAGCTCGTCAACAACAACGCGGGCGAGACAACCCACGTCAGCCCCCTGCTCGTCGACGCCGTCCTCGTCGCCGTGCGCGCCGCCGAGCTGACCGACGGCGACGTCGACCCGACGGTCGGCGAAGCCATGCACGTGCTCGGCTACGACCGCGACTTCGGCCAGCTCCCCAAGGACGGCGAGGCCATCGCCACCCTCGTCCGCGTCCCCGGCTGGCAGAAGATCGAGGTCAATCCCCAGAACCAAACCGTTCGTATACCTACCGGTGTGCGCCTCGACCTGGGCGCGACGGCCAAGGCGTTGGCCGCCGACCGGGCTGCGACCCGCGCCGCGGCTGTTGCGGGCTGCGGCGTGCTGGTGAGCCTGGGCGGCGACCTCGCCGTGGCCGGCCCGGCCCCGGCACGAGGCTGGCCCGTCCGAGTGACCGACGATCACGCGGCGCCCACCGACGCCGACGGTCAGACCGTCCTCATCGAAAGCGGCGGCCTGGCGACGAGCAGCACGACCGTCCGCCGCTGGCAACGCGGCGGCGAAACCCAGCACCACATCGTCGACCCCCGCACCGGCAGCCCCGCGCAAGAGGTCTGGCGCACGGTCAGCGTCGCCGCCGGCTCGTGCGTCGACGCCAACATCGCGTCGACGGCCGCCATCATCCGCGGTGTCGACGCACCGGCGTGGCTCGCCGAACGACATCTCCCGGCCCGCCTCGTTCTCCCCGAGGGCTCGGTCGTCCGCGTCGGGGGGTGGCCGGAATGAGCGTCGCCGCCATCGCTGCCGCGAACACCAAGGCCCTCTGGTATCTCACCCGCGGCAGCGGCATCGTCAGCCTGCTGCTGCTGACTGTGTCCACCGTCCTGGGCATCACGACCGCACTCAGATGGGCAAGCCGCCGTTGGCCGCGCTTCATCATCGAGGGTCTGCACAAGAACGCGTCGCTCCTCGCCGTCGTCTTCCTCGCCATCCACATCGTCACCGCCATCGCCGACGGCTACGTGCCCATCCGCTGGATCGATGCCGTGCTGCCGTTCGGCAGTCAGTACCGGCCGTTCTGGCTCGGACTCGGCGCCCTCGCCTTCGACCTCATGCTCGCCGTCATCATCACCAGCCTCCTGCGCGTGCGCATCGGCCACCGCGTCTGGCGGGCCGTGCACTGGATGGCATACGCCCTGTGGCCGATCGCCGTCATCCACGGCCTCGGCACCGGCAGTGACAGCACCCAGCCGTGGATGCTCGTCATCGACGTCGCCTGCATCGCGGCGGTCGCCGCCGCCGTGTTTGCGCGATTCGTCGTCCCCACGACGACGGATCGCGCAAACACCCGCCCGACCCCCGTAAGGAGCCACGCGTGATGGGCGCCGCACCCGCTTTGCTCGAGGCTGACGTCGAGGCCGCAACGCTTCCTCGGCTGCTCAAGGGCCTAACGACCGACCTCGCCACCCACCGCCAGGACTATCCGGCGCCCACGCTGTTCGGCCGCCCGGTGACGGCCATCACGACTGCGATCGAACAGTCCGGCCTCCGAGGCCGCGGCGGCGCCGGGTTCCCGACGGGACGCAAGCTGCGGGCCGTCGCCGAGCACCGCAGCCTCACCCGCAAGCCCATCGTCGTCGTCAACGGCTCCGAAGGCGAGCCGGCGAGCAGCAAGGACGCCATCCTCCTCACCAAGCACCCCCACCTCGTGCTGGACGGCGCCCTCCTCGCCGCGGCCGCGGTCGGCGCCACCGATGTCGTGGTCTGCATCGACCGCAACGCCAGCAAGACCCTCGAGGCCGTCCGCGCCGCGGTCGCCCAACGCACGACCGCGGGCACCGAACCGGCAACGGGCATCATCCGGGTCGCCGCCATCCCCCACCGCTACGTCGCCGGTGAGGAAACCGCGCTCATCCACTGGCTCAACGGCGGCGAGGCGAAGCCCACGCTGACGCCGCCCCGGCCGTTCGAGTCCGGCGTCGGCGGACGGCCGACGCTCGTCGACAATGTGGAGACCCTCGCCCACGTCGCCCAGATCGTGCGCTGGGGCCCCGACTGGTTCCGCGAGCACGGCACCACAGACGAGCCGGGGACGATGCTCGTCACGATCTCGGGTGCCGTCGACCAGAAGGGCATCCACGAGGTTCCCGTCGGCGCCCGCCTCGGCACCGTGATCCGCCAAGCGGGCGGCTCCTTGTCCAACGGCACCGCCCAGGCCGTCCTCGTCGGCGGCTACTTCGGCGCATGGCTCTCGCCGCAGCAAGCCCGCCGCATCCGGCTGTGCGACGCCGACCTCCGGCCCCTCGGCGCCGGCCTCGGTTGCGGGGCCATCGTCGTCCTGCCCAAGGACGCGTGCGGACTGAAGGAGACGGCCCGCATGCTGGCCTGGCTGGCGGGCGAGTCCGCGGGGCAGTGCGGCTCGTGCGTGCACGGCCTGGCCGCCATCGCCGGCGGCGCCGCCAACCTCTTCCACGGCGAGGACACCGTCGACCGCCTTCTCCGCTGGGCCGGCCAGGTGGAAGGCCGGGGCGCCTGCCATCTCCCCAACGGCGCCGTGCGCCTGCTCCGCAGCGGGCTCGCCGTGTTCGCCGACGAGGTCGACCGCCACCGCTCCGGCCAAGGCTGCACTGGCGGCGCCGCCGTGCTGCCAATCCCGAACACCAGGAACGAACGATGGCAGTAACGCTCACCCTCGACCCCATCCGCTGCGACGGCCACGGCGTGTGCGCCGAGTTGTTGCCCGAGCGGATCACGCTCGACGACTGGGGCTACCCGATCGTCGACGACACGCCCGTCGAGGCCCGCCTACTCCCCCACGCCAGGCGGGCGGTGGAGCAGTGCCCGGTCATTGCCCTTCGACTCGAGCGAGCGCTTGCGGGGCGGTGACGTGCACCGGCTTGTTCGGCTGCGACAGGCCGAGCTCGAAGTGGAAGCGGACGGCGGCTAGCCGGCCCAGCGCCTCCCGGATCTGAGCGGGCGCCTGCGAGGACAACTTCACGTCGGCAACCAGGTGCCGCAGGAAGTGATCGCTCTTGCCCGTCACCACCTCGGCTGTTGCCGACTGGGTCGCCGCCTCCAGACGCTTGGCGAGATCGCCCTGGATCTTCGGTGTCTTGACGTCGGCGGCCCCGAAGTTGTGGCTGATACGGAAGAGGTCGTCGAGCGCGGCGGCCACGTTCAGCTTGCCGGTGATGCGCTGGACGGGGACGCCGTCCATAGAACCGTCGTCCGTCACCTGAGGCTTGTCGAACCACTTGTCGAGGTGGAGGTCCACCCCGCTGCCACCGGAGACCTTCAACTGATTCGCGTCGGCGGTCGACAACATCGACGTTCGGCCGTTGCGGACGACGTAGGCGTGGTCGCCCGTCGAGATCAGCTTCACCACCTGGTCTTCGCTGCCCTCGTACTGGGTGTAGCTGATATCGGCGAGTGGCAGGTGGCCCTTCGCTCCCGCAGCGAACGGCCCTTGCAAGTGGAACCCGGCCTGTTGACCGGTCGGCTGGTCGCCTGCGGCCGCGGTCAGCCGCAGGTCGAGCACGCCGCTATGGACGTCCGCGAGCTTGTCGGCCGTGGCCGCGAGCGGTCCGCTCGATCCCGACCCGCACGCCGCGAGCGCCACCACGCACGCCACCGCGACCGCGCCTCCCGCGATGCCCCGCAGCATCAACCCGCAGTCGTGGTGTTCGGCGACGACGTGATCTCAGTGGGCACGGCCGTCGTCGGCGTCGGGTTCGTCGCCGCAGTGGTAGGCGGTGACGTCGAAGTCGGTGACGTAGAGGTCGGTGACGCCGAACTCGAGCTCGTCGTCGTCGTGGTCCCACCGTCTGGCGAGGCGGTCGAAGGCGGGCCCGCGGGCACGAGGTAGGTGGTGAATACCTGGTACACCTCCTGGGCCAACTCGGCGACACGAGCCTGTAACTGGTCCGGTGGCAGATCAGAGTGGCGGAGCTGCTCGTATTGCTGGCGGATCTGGGCGAGCTTGCGGTTGCCCTCCGCGCTCAGATGTGCAGGACGGGGCCCCGTGCCGAAGACGAATTGGAACGCGTCGGCGAGGGTGGCGCACTCCGTGCAGTCCTGGTTGTAGGCGATGGCGACGTTGCTCGGCGTCTCCGTCGACGGGTCACCGCTGACCAGGACCACCTGGATGGCGACCGCCACGGTCTCGCAGTAGCTGCAGCTGGCGGAAGCGACCGCTGCGTTGCCTGGGTCAACGGTGTCCCCCGCTGCTCGCGAGACCTTGAACGCGAACTTGAACACGAAGGAGTCGTCCTTCGTGTTGTTCGCGACTGCGGTGTTGTCGTTGCCGGTGCTCTGAGCTGACGCGGGAGCGGCCACCATTGCGGTGGCCGCTCCCAGCATCAAGCCCAGCACCAAGGGGGCCAGGCGCTTCATCAGTTGATCAGGTGTCGCTCAGGAGCCTTCTTCGACGAGCACCTGACGGGCCGCCTCAAGCTTGCTGTTGACGTCCTTCACCGCGTCATCGCCATGCGTCTTGACGTGGTCCATGAACGCGGCCCGGTCGTTGAACCCCTTCTTGTCACACGAAGGGCATGAGTAGGTGACGCGCATCAGATCCCCTGTTGGATAGGTGCGTACTGCTCGGCATTCGCGTACGCAACGGAATTGTCAGACGCCACGTTCAAGGCGACCGCGGCATTGATCGGCGCAGCCAGATTGGCGTTGATGAGCGACATGGCCTCACGGTCCGGAAGCTCCTCGCCCATCTCCTCCGCTAGCTCTTCTTCGGTGAGTCCCTTGTTCTCTTCCATGATTCATGTTTTCCCGCCGACGAAGACCGCGAAACTGAATCAATGCCCGAACATCGACAATTGCGCGACTACCTCGAGATCAGAACGGCCGCGCCCGCCAACTTCTCGCCCGACGGCTCCAAGGTGCTCGTGCAATCGAACCTTTCGGGTACCGCGCAGCTGTACGTCATGTCGAGCAACGGCGGCGACCTCGAGCAGGTGACGGACTTCGACGAGCCCGTCGGCGGCGCCTACTTGCCGACGCGCGATGAGCTGGTGCTGTCGATGGACGCCGGCGGCAACGAGCGCAACCAGCTGTCGCTGATGGCCGACGACGGCTCCAATCTGCGACCGCTGGTCCACGACCCGGACTACATCCACCGCGTCGGCGGCGTGACCCGTGACGGCATGCTGCTCGCCTACGCCTCCAACTCACGGAACGGGACCGACTTCGACGTGTATGTCGTGGCCCTCCCACCGTTCGACGGCGACGCCGACGCCACCCCCCGGCGGGTGTTCGACATGGGTGGGTGGTGTCAGCCGGCCGGGTTCTCGCCCGACGGCCACTGGCTGGCGGTGACCCGCCTGACCGAGCGCAGCGGGGACAACGACGTGTACCTCGTCGACGTCCGCGCCCATGACGGCGAAGTCGTCCACGTGTCCCCGCACGACGACGAGGCCCGGTTCTCCTCGCCCTCATGGCTGCCGGATTCGTCGGGGTTCTTCTTCAGCACCGACCAGGGCCGCGACCTCTCGGCCATCGCCCGCTACGACATCGCGGCCCGTTCGTGGAGCTACGTCCTCGAACCGGACTGGGACGCGGGATGCACGATCGACTGGCCCGGTCGCACGCTTCTGGTCGAGACCAACGAGGACGGCGCCAGCCGCGCCCAGCTCCTCGACCCCGCAACGCTCACGGTCAAGGGCGAGGTCCCACTGCCGGGCCGCGGTGTGGCTGGCTTCGGGTTTTCCCGCGACGGACGCCACATCGCCTACTCGTTCTCGTCTCCGGTCGAGCCGGGCGACGCGTGGCTCTACGACGTCGAGGGTGGCACGACCCGACGACTGACGACCTCGCCCCGGACGGTGCCCGCCGAGGAGATGGTCGAGCCCGAGCTGCACCGCTTCGCCAGCTTCGACGGCGAAAAGATCCCCGTCTTCCTCTACCGGCCGGCGCCGGCGCCGTCAGCAGGAGGACGACGAGGAGGCGCGCCGCCCGTCGTCGTCTGGATCCACGGCGGACCCGAGTCGCAGTACGTGCCTTCGTTCAACCCGATCATCCAGTACTTCGTGGCCCGCGGCTACGCGGTAGCGGCACCCAACGTGCGGGGGTCCACCGGGTACGGCAAGCGCTTCTCCCAACTGGACGACCGCCGTCGTCGGCTGGACTCGGTCGCCGACCTGGCATCACTACACGACTGGCTGCGCTCGACTGCGGGCGTCGACGGCGCCCGGGCCGCGCTGTTCGGCGGCTCGTACGGCGGCTACATGGTGCTCGCCGGGCTCGCCTTCCAGCCGGAGCGGTGGGCGGCGGGTGTGAGCGTGGTGGGCATCTCCAGCCTCAAGACGTTCCTCGAGAACACGGCAAGCTGGCGGCGCCGCTTCCGTGGGCGGGAGTACGGCTCGCTCGACACCGACGCCGACTTCCTCGTCGAGGCCTCGCCGCTGACCCACGCGGATGCCATCCGGGCCCCGCTCTTCCTCATCCACGGGGAGAATGACCCGCGAGTCCCGGTGGGCGAGGCCCGCCAGATCCACGAGCTCGTGTCGGCCAAAGGAATCCGCACCGAGCTGTTGGTTTATGGCGACGAGGGACACGGGCTGGCCAAGCTCAAGAACCGGCTCGACGCCTATCCCAAGGCGGCCGACTTCCTCGACGAGGTGCTCGGCGTCAGCTGAGCCAGGCGGCTACCCGGCCGTGGTCTCGGTGGTGTAACCGCTGCTCGTCGTTTGGGTCGTGTAACGGCTCGTCGTCTGGGTGGTGTAGCGGCGTGTCGTCTGCGTCGTGTACCGAGACGTCGTCTCTGTCGTGTAGCGGGGCCTCGTCGTCGTCGGGCTGGGGGCGATCGTCGTCGGCGTCGAGTGGTCGTGGCTCGACAGGTCGGGAGGCGGCGTCAGGTTGTGGAGATGGGCGATGTTCCTGGGGTTGGCCGCCAGCACGCCTTGGGCGATCGTGCCCTTCTCGTTGCGCTTGATCGGCGTGTAGTTGCCCTTGGGGATCCACAGGTAGAGCAGCAGTGCCCCCGCGCCGAGCAGCAGCAAGAGAGCGAGGAAGCGGCGCCCAGGCTTGCCCTCGGTCTTTTGCAGCACCCACTGACCGCTGCGCTGGCCGAGGCGGATGAGCATCAAGAAGATGCCGAGTATCGGCAGCGCGAGGGCGACCATCTCGATCGCGGCGGTGGCGCCCGAGATCGGGGTCGCCGCGTGGCCCACCTGATGGAGTAGGCGTCCGAACGAATCCCACGCCGTGCCCAGGATGCGCGGTAGCTGGATGAGGATGATCACCAGCTGCAGCAGAAGGGCCGGGATGACGATCAGCACCCACGCAGTCACTGCCACCCGCACCCACGGCTTGAGCACCTTCACCTTCTCGCCCGCCTTCTCCCACGGCAACAGGCTGACGAGGATCGGCCGCATCCGGGTGAACAGGTCGGGCACGCCGGTCATGTCGGCGACGATGTAGTACCCGTCGAGGCGGACGATCGGTAGCAGCTGGTGCACGATCTCGACGTGCTCGACGACGATCAGCAGCAGCAATGGCTCCCACCGCGTGAGCAGGTAGAGGCCCATCGTGGCGATGATCACGATGACGTTGAAGTACACGCCGCCGAGGTCGGTACGAAGCCGTCCGCGCCGGTCGAGCCGGTACGCATCGGTGACGTCGGTGTAGAACGCCGGCCACGCCAGGTACAGCCCGCAGCCCATGCGCCCGGGGTCGGCGCCGCCATAGCGGCAGGCGGTGGCGTGGCCGATCTCGTGGAACGCGGCGGATGCCACCAAGGCGGCGAACATCACGAGGAAGATCGCGGGCTCGTACAGGGCCTGCCGGGTGGCCTGGGCGACGCCGTGGTGGAAGAACAGCCAGTAGTCGGTGACAACCAGACCGGCGAGAGCAGCGAGGATGAACGGCGGCCAGAACAGCGGCCGGAAGAGCGTGCCGAGGGCATGGGACACGCGCTCGGGAATCACGGCGTACCGGAACTTCAGGGCCAGCAGGGGGTCGAGCTTCTCGACATCGGGCTGTGAGCCGTCGGTGCCGGTGACCAGCCCGAGGGGCTGCAGCTTGGCGTCGACCAGCGTGCGGATGTTGTCGGCCGTGACCGTGCGGCCGATCTCCTGTCCGACTTCTTGAGCGATCTGCTCGAGGGAACGGTTGCCGTCCGCCTTCTCGGCCACTGCGTAGAGCAGCGGAGTCAGCTGCACCACCTGGCCATCGCCGCGACGGGCGAGAGCCGGCGGCTCCTTGAACCCCGACCCTTCGAACTCGCCGATCAGTTCGGTGCCATCGGTCAGCTGCGGGCGGCTGCCACCGCCAGTGGCGGCGGACGAAGAGTCAGTCTCGGTGAGAGCCATCGCCCTGCCGGATTTCTGTTTCTTGGCGGGCGGATGCCACTGCCGTGCTGTTGCCCTTCACGATGTTGCGCGCCACCTTCACGTTGGTCTTGCGTGCGACGTTGATGTTCACCCGGCCCTTGCGCTTTGCGTCTCTGAGCAACTTGCCGAGGTCCATGCGTCTCCGATTACCCCGCGAGGCGACGACAGAAACTGCGCAAAAACGCGCCGAAGGGGCGGCCCGTTCGGGACCGCCCCTTCATCCTCCGGCGCTCAAATCAGGTGATGCCCTGATCGATCGGCGCGTACTGCTGGGCGTTGGCCACTGCGACGGAGTTGTCGGACAGGATGTTTGCCGCCACTGCGGCATTGACCGGCGCCGCGATGTTGGCGTTGATCAGTGACATGGCTTCACGGTCGGGCAGCTCCTCGCCACCTTCCGCGGCCAACTCTTCGTCGGTAAGACCCTTGGTGTTCTCGCTCATCTCGTCCTCCCTAGATGCCCTGGTTCAGATAGTCCTGCTGGATCGCGTCGGCGTATGCCGTGGCGTTGTCCGACAGGACGTTGGCGGCCACCGCCGCATTCACCGGAACGGCGATGTTGGCGTTGACGAGCGACATGGCTTCACGGTCGGGGAGCTCTTCGCCCGCCTCCGCCGCCAGCTCTTCGTCAGTGAGGCCTTGCTTGCGATCAGACATGTGTCCTCCTCTTTACGGCTGATTCGCGTGTTCCCGTTCGAACTTGCCTGGAAACACGAAATAATGAGCGCTGATGGGGACTCCCGAACGCCAGCCGCTGGCTATCGCCAAGCTGCTGCGTGACGACGTCGACGGGATTGTCGACGCCTGGCGCGAGCTCTGTCACTGGGACCCCATGCTCCCGCCCCACAGCACGCCGCCCATTGCCGCGGCACTGGTGTCGGCATTGGCCGACGCCATCGAGCACCCCCAGCCCCTCGGGTGGGGACCCGACCCCGAAATGGAGAAGGTCGTGGGCGCCTTCACCCTCAGCGCCGGCTCGCTCGACGTCGCCATCGGCGAGCTCGTCTGTCTCGGCGAGTCGCTGCGTCGCCGGCTGTTCGAGCGCATCCCCGACGACGAGGCCGACGAGACGCACCTGCGCCTGGAGATGATCATCGACCGCGCCATCGGCGCCGCCGCCCAGCACGCCGCAGCCCGCGCCGAGCTGCAGACGCTGATCGACAGCACCACCGGCCTCCTCAACGTCCACGCCCTCGAGCGCGATCTACGCCGGGAGCTGGCGCGGTCGGTGCGGTATCGCAGGCCGGTGTGCGTCGTCGTCATGCGCGTGGCCGACAAGGACGCGATCCAGGCGTTCGCCGTCTCGCTGCGGGAAGGCGTGCGCGCCGGAGACCTCTCCTACCGCATCGACGACGACACGATGGCCGCCATCCTCGCCGAGGCCACGCCCGATGCCGGAGAACTCGTAGCCCAGCGCCTCGTCGCCGGCGGTGCACCGACGTTCACCTACGGCATCGCCGCCCACCCCGAGGACAGCGAGGACCCCGAAGAGCTCGTCGAGATCGCGAGCCAGCGCGCCAGCAGTTAGCGGCTAGCAATAACGACTAGCAGCTAGTCGAGGCGCTTGCCGTTCTTGTCGAAGCGCTCGACCTTGAGCGGGTTGTTCTCGCGCAACACGCTCTCTTGCTTCTCGGCATCGGCTTCCGCGTCGGCGTGGGTGGCTACCAGCACCTTGCCCTCGGCCAAGTCGTCGTAGGTCAGCTCCCAGTCCTCGCTGTAGTCGACGGCAGAGACTCCACCGGCCACGCCGCCGACCGCGCCACCGGCGATGGCGCCGCCCAACGTCGCGGCCCAGATGCCGACGCCGATGCCAGGCCCGACGCCGGGAATCAGGAAGGCGACCCCGCCGGCGATGGCGCCGGCCACGCTCCCGATGGCGCCGCCCTTGACGACGTGCTCGCCGACGTCGCCGACCAGGTGGGCGTCGCGGTCCTTGGTCTCGGTCTCCTCCGCGGCCGCGTCGGCGTGCTTGCCCAACAGCGACATGTCATCGCCGTCGATGCCCGCCGCCTCCAGGGCGCTGAAGGCCTTGCGCGCCGCCTCCATGTCGGAGTACGTCGCCACCACATTGAAGTTGGACAGCTGCTCGCGTGCCATGGCTTCTTCCTACTACTCCTTCACCCGCGGCGTTCGAGGCCCGTCGGGCATCGTCTGAGATAGCTACCCGGTAGGGCGGGGTAGGTACCTGTACATGTCGGAGATCCGCGATGAGTTGGCCGCGCGCCTGGGCGAGGCTGTCGACGCCGCCACCCACCCCCAGAACGTGCCGGTGAACCTCTATGAGACGGACGAGGCGCTGGTCGCCGTGGCGCCCCTCCCCGGGGTCATGGCCGACGACATCGAGATCGCCGTCGAGTCCCGCCGCCTGACGATCACGGCCCACATGCGCACCGCGGCTCCCAAGAATTACCTGCGCCACGAGTGGCACTACGGGCCGTACTTCCGTGAGGTCGAGATCCCCGACGATTTCGGGGCGCAGGTGACAGCGTCGTTCGGCAACGGCCAGTTGGCAATTCAGCTGGGGCGTGGTACACCCGATGGGCGGGTGGTGGCGAAACCACGCGCGTGACTCTTGCAACTGTTTGCGGTCGTTTTCCCAGCGCATGCAACGGGTACATACGGAGTGTCCGCGAATGCAGCAAGGAGTGAACTTTCGCATGGGTGTTTTCGAAGAAGCCAAGGGCAAGGTCAAGGAGAAGGTCGGTGAAGTCACCGACAATCCGGATCTGATGCGTGAGGGTCAGGCCCAGGAGGAGAAGGGCAAGGCACAGCGCGAGGCCACCGAGGCTCGCGCCGAGGCCAAGGCCCACGAGGGCAAGGCCAAGGCCAACGAGGTACGCCAGGAGGCGGCCGAGAACAGCAAGTAGTTGGCTAGTTCAAAATTTCGGCAGGGAGTGGTCTTGGCGAGCACTCCCTGCCAAAAACGGGGAGCCCCGGCCTTTGGCTGGGGCTCCTGCGCGCCCGGCGCGTTTCGTGGCGCGTTTTGACGGGTGTGTGAGCGGGCAAAGGTCTGGCCGTGCCCCGTCTGCGCCGTGTGACCTGCAACGACCCTGGTTTCACGCGCCGCAAGGCCGGCCGAGGGTTCGTGTATCTGGACTGCGACGGGGCGCGCGTTTCCGAAGCTGAGGCGGTCGCCCGCATCCGGGCGCTGGCCATCCCGCCGGCGTGGACCGACGTATGGATCTGCACCGACGAGCACGGCCATCTGCAGGCCGTGGGCACCGACGCCGCCGGGCGCCGGCAGTACCTGTACCACCCGGCCTGGCGGGAGCGGCGCGACCGCGAGAAGTTCGACCACATGCTCGAGTTCGCCCGCGCTCTCCCCACAATCCGGCGCAAGTGCGCCAAGCGGCTGGCCCGGCCGGACCTCGACCGCGACCGCGTGCTGGCGTGCGCGGTGCGTCTGCTGGACCTCGGCTTCTTCCGCATCGGCACCGAGGGCTACGCCGAGCAGCACCAGCACTACGGGCTGGCGACGATCCGCAAGCGACACGTCCGCGTCGAGGGCGACGTGGTGACGTTCGACTTCGTCGCCAAGAGCGGCAAGCGGCGCATCCAGTCGGTCGTCGACCCGGCCGTGCACGAGATCGTCACCCAACTGAAGAACCGACGCGGCGGCGGCCACGAGCTGCTGGCCTACAAAGTCGACGGGAAGTGGCGCGATGTGAAGTCGGCGGAGATCAACGAGTTCATCAAGGAGATCTCCGGCGCCGACTTCACGGCCAAGGACTTCCGCACGTGGAGCGCGACCGTGCTCGCCGCGGTGGCGTTGGCGGTGTCGGCCGAGGCGGCCACGTCGAAGACGGGACGGAAGCGGGCCGAGGCCAGGGCGATGAAAGAGGTGGCCCACTACCTGGGCAACACCCCGGCCGTGTGCCGGTCGTCCTATGTCGACCCACGGGTGGTCGACCGCTTCGAGGCGGGGACCACGATCGCCGGCGCGTTGAGCAAGCTCGGCGAGGGGGCGACGTTCGGACAGCTGGCGATACAGGGCGCCATCGAGCGGGCCGTCGTCGACCTGCTCGACGACGACGTCGCGTCCCGCGGTACCGGTACTGTCCGGGCTGCGTGAGTTACGCGTCCGACGCCCGTTCGCTGTCCGAGATCCTCCGCATGTATGAGGCCGACGGATTCACGGCGCAGTTCGGCGCCCGCGAAGGTGGGCGGATCATCTGCTTCAGCTGCCACACCGAGGCGCCGGCCGAGGAGTTCGAGCTCGTCTCGCTGTCGCGCACCGAGGGCGCGTCGGACCCCGACGACATGCTGGCCGTCGCCGCCCTGCACTGCCCCAAGTGCGACTGCAAGGGCACGCTGATCCTGAACTACGGGCCCGAGGCCACCGAGGAGGACGTCGAGGTCCTGCAACGCCTCGAGGCCGTCGACAAGAACCGGGAGAACCCGACCTCCTAGCGGTTGAACCGCTTCAGTCGCCCCAGGCCGTCCCGACCTTGTCAGCGGTGGGGACGTCGTCGGCGAGGATGAGATCGATCTGGGTGCCGTTGACGACCAGTCGGCCTGCGCCCGTGGGGCCCGAGAAGCGGCCGTCGGCGGCGGGCTTGGTGTGACCGCCCGACCAGTCGGCGGCCCACGAGTCGAGCGCGGACGTGAGCTTGCCCGCGCTGGCCGTGTCCGGAGCGAGCCACCGGTCGGCGAAGCCGCGCGCCGACCCGCACTGCACGGTGGCGAAGGCGTCGCCGCTCCAGCCGAGTGACGCGTCGTGGGCGGCGTTGTCGCCGAGGCTCTTGGCGAGGAGCTCCTGCATCGTGAACTGACCGAGGGTGTTGTTGCGCACCGGCGTGCATCCGGTGGCAGCGGCCAGGTTCGGCGTCGAGGGCGACGACCACGTCTTGCCCGCGAGATACAGCTGGGGCTGGTCGACGACGAGGGTCGAGTCGGGCGGCCGCCCGTAGACGGCGTTGACCGCGTCCCACCCGCCGGCCCGGTAGCGGGACGTCACGAACGCCTTACCCGTCGTGTACGGCCACAACAGCGAGTCGACCATGAACTGTGGCGCGCTGTCGTAGACCGAGGCCGAACCGTTGGACTCGTTGGCGGCGGCGTTGCGCTCGGACGACGTGAGGAACTTCGCCCCCCACTGGGCTTCGAGGGTCTTGGCGTCGCCCTCGAGAAGTCCGGAAAACGCCGAGTTCTGCTCGCCCTTGTCGGCGATGTCGAGAGCGTTGGTGGCGGGCCCGAACTGGAAGTGCTGGTCGGTCAGGGCGTGGTCCATCTCGTGGGCCACGGTGATGCGCTGCTCGGGTGTGAGCGTCGTGCTGTTGGCCCGCACGAGGAGCTTCTTGGTCTTGGGGTCGTAGAACCCCAGGACGGCGCCGCCGTAGAGGTCCCGCAGCTCCTTGACGTAGTCGAGGTTCTGGGGGATCAACTTCAACACCTTGAGGGTCACGCCGTCGCCCTGCAGGCGGTCGACGTGCAGGTCCCGGTCGTTCACGGCGTTGAGCTGCTGCACGAACTGGGCGTCGGGCGCGACCTGGATGTCGAGGGGGCCGAGCCAGGGAAGACCTCGCAGCTGGGCGACCTGGGCCTGGATCTGGGCGAACGTGGCCTGCAGCGCGGGCGGGACGGCGGCGGTGGTCGTCGTCGGGGGCGCGGTCGTCGATGTCGTCGGCGCGCTCGTGCTCGTCGACGGCGACGACGTGGACGTCGCCGAGGCGCGCACCTTCCCTCCCCCACTGTCGCCGGCGCGTATGGCGATTACGGCCACGCCGGCTGCGAGGAGAGCGATGACGACGGCGATGGCCACGCGGGGCGCCGGAACGCGCATCGCGGCTCACCGTACCGGTGCCCTCTCGAGTACAGGACGCGGGAGCGCGGGGTGATGCCGACGGCCGCTCCCGGCGCGAAGCGCCCCCTCCGGCTGGCGGCCAAGAAGAGCGGCGGAGGGCGAGCCGGCTTGCCGGTCGCCCGGAGCACGTTTCGCTCGCCGAGCAAGCTCCGCTTGCGAGCGCGAAATTTAGACGCGGGGGAAGGTGAAGATGACCATCGTGCCGTAGGCGAACATGACGAAGGTCAGGGTGTAGAGCGTCGCCTTGGTTGCGGCCCGCCGCCCCGGCCGGCGGACGTAGTCGTCGATGATCAGGCGCAGGCCGTTGAGGCCATGGCCCAGGGCCAGGGCGAGCAGGGTCCAGTCGAACACGCGCCAGCCGAGGTTGTGCCAGCGATGGGCGACGAAGTTGTAGTTGGTGCTGACCACGTCATGGATGATGTGGGTCAGCGTGAAGTGGATGAGGGCCAGGAACAGCAGCACCAGGCCCGAGATGCGCATGAAGAACCACGACCACGTCTCGAAGTTCTGCCGGGGCCGCTGGGCGCGCAGCGGCGGCGACGGGGTGGGGTCTTTCTCGGGTGCCCTGATCGCCATTAGAAGTGCCCGTTGATGAACGGCCGCAGGATCACGTAGCCGCCGGGGATGCCGGCTGCGAACGTGAGGAAGACGACGATGCCGAACAGCGTCTTGTCCTTGCGGATGGCGTCAGGGAAGAAGTCGATGAGGACGATGCGCAGGCCGTTGAGGGCGTGGAACACGAGGGCGAAGAGTAGGCCGACCTCGAACAGCCGCAGCACGACGTTGCCGTAGACGGCGTGTACCTCGTTGTAGAGGTGCTTGTTCTGCACGAGGGAGACGTCGACCACGTGCAGCATGAGGAACATGAACACGAGGAAGCCGGTGACCCGGTGGGTGATGAACGCCCACTGCCCCGACTTCCCGCGATACGGCGTGCCAACTTCGCTCACTGAGCACCGCCTTCCTTGCGCCGGTAGCGGTACCAGCGGCCGCCCCACATCGTGGACGAGACGACGTAGAAGGCGAAGAACACGATGAGGATCGCGATCGCCCCGAGGGCGACAACGAAGATCCACTGCGCGGTCGTCATTGCCTTGGAAACTAGCGAGGCGGACGGGCTTCGATCACTTCCAGGCCGCGCATGTAGGGCTTGAGGGCATCGGGGATGCGGACCGAGCCGTCGGCCTGGCGGTAGGTCTCCACGACGGCGGCCCAGACCCGGGGTGTGGCGAGGGCCGAGCCGTTGAGGGTGTGCACCATGACGTTGCCCTCGGCGCCTCGGTAGCGGATGTTGGCCCGGCGAGCCTGGAAGTCGCCGAACCAGCTGACGCTGGACGCCTCGAGCCACATGTCGCAGCCGGGGGCGTAGACCTCGAGGTCGAACGTGCGCCGAGAGGAGTCGCCCAGGTCGCCGGCGGCCAGGTCGACCACGCGGTAGGCGAGGCCCAGCGCCTTGAGGCTGCCCTCGGCCCGCTCGGTGAGCTCCTTGTGGAGGTCCTGGGCCTGGTCGGGCGTGGCGTAGGCCAGGATCTCGACCTTGTCGAACTCGTGAACCCGGAGGAGCCCGCGGGTGTCGCGGCCCGCACTGCCCGCCTCCCGGCGGAAGCAGCTGGTGTGGGCCATGAGCCGGAGCGGCAGCTCGCTCTCTTCGAGAAGCTCGTCGCGGTGCAGCGAGGTCAGCGGCACCTCGGCCGTCGGAATCCCCCACAGGTCGTCGCGCTCTATGTGATAGGCGTCGTCGGCGAACTTGGGCAGGTGCCCGGTGGAGATCATGGTGTCCGTGCGGACCAGCGTGGGCGGCCGGATCTCCTCGTAAAGGTCGGCGTTGCGGTCGAGCGCAAGCTGTGTGAGGGCGCGCACGAGGGTGGCGCCCGCGCCGCGGTAGAGCGGGAACATCGAGCCGCTCATCTTGGCGCCGCGCTCGAGGTCGAGGAGGCCAAGCTGCTCGCCGATCTCCCAGTGCGGCACGCGCTGATGGTCTTGGTATGACGCCTCGTCGTAGTTCTCGACGCGGACGACGACGTTGTCATCGGCGCTGAGGCCGTCGGGCGCGTCGTCCGAGGGGATGTTGGGGATGCGCAGGAGGGTGTCGCGCAGTTCGTCGCCCGCTTCCTTGGCCTCGGCCTCGAGCCGCGACTCCTCCTCGCCGAGGGCCTTGCTCTCTTCCCGCTTGCGTTCGCCGGTGGCCTTGTCGCCGGCCTTGAAGGCCTCGCCGACCTCCTTGGAGAGCGTCTTGATCTGGGCGCGCACGTCGTCGCGCCGGGCGATGGCGTGGCGCTGACGCTCGTCGAGCTCGGCGGCCGTGTCGAGCACCGAGGTGTCGACGCCGCGACGGGCCAGACCCGTCTTGAGGACGTCCAACTCGGTGCGCAGGCGCCTGGGGTCGAGCACGAGGTGGACGGTAGCGTCACTTTGCGTGACGGCTGCGATTGAAGTGCGCGAGCTCGTCGTGCGATACGGATCGCTGGTCGCCGTCGACCACCTCTCGTTCACCGCCGACGCGGGCGAACTCGTCGCCCTCCTGGGGCCCAACGGCGCCGGGAAGACGTCGACGGTCGAGACCCTCGAGGGCTACCGACGCCCGTCCGAGGGCAGCGTGCGCGTGCTGGGCCTCGATCCCACGGCGCAGCACCGTTCGTTGACACCGCGCATCGGCGTGATGCTGCAGTCGGGCGGCGTATATCCGGGCATGCGCGTGATCGAAGCCCTGCGGTTGTTCGCGTCGTACTACGACAACCCGATGGATCCCGACGAGCTGTTGTCGATGGTGGGGCTGACGTCGGTGGCCCGCACGGTGTGGCGCCGGCTGTCGGGCGGCGAACAGCAGCGCCTGTCGCTGGCGTTGGCGTTGATCGGCCGTCCGTCGGTGGCCTTTCTCGACGAGCCGACGGCCGGCATCGACCCGGCCGGCCGTCAGGTCGTGCGCACGATCGTGCGGTCGCTGCGGGACTCGGGCGTGTGCGTGCTGCTGACCACCCACGACCTCGAAGACGCCCAGCGCCTGGCCGACCGGGTCTTCATCATCGACCACGGCCGTCTCGTCGCCAGCGGCACGCCGGCCGAGTTGATGACGGCGTCGGCGGGCGACGAGATCCGCTTCGGCGCACCGAGCGGGTTGGACGTCGCCGCGCTCGGCGCCCGCGTCGGCGCTGACGTCGAAGAGGTCGTCCCCGGCGAGTACCGCGTGGCGGCGGCCGCGGCGCCGGCAACGGTGGCAGCTCTGACCGCGTGGCTGGCCGAGCAAGACCTACCCCTGGCCGACCTCCGCGCCGGCCGCCAGACCTTGGAGGACGTCTTCCTGCGACTCACGTCCTCGACCGAGCAGGCCTCATGAGAGCGCTCGCCGCTCAGTCGAAGGCGGAGCTCGTGCTCACGTTGCGGCGCGGGGAGTCGGTGCTGTTGACGCTCGTCATCCCCATTCTCTTGCTGGTGTTCTTCTCGACCGTCGACATCCTCCCCAAGCCCGTCGGCGTGCAGAACTCGGTCGACTTCCTGGCACCCGGGATCCTCGCCCTGGCGGTGATGTCGACGGCCATGGTCGGGCTCGGCATCGCCACCGGCTTCGAGCGTCAGTACGGCGTGCTCAAGCGGTTGGGTTCGACGCCGCTCGGCCGGCCCCGCCTCCTCGGCGCCAAGACGAACTCGATCATCGCCGTCGAGGTCCTACAGGTCGTCATCCTCGTCGCCGTCGCCGTCGCCCTCGGCTGGGACCCGCTGCACACGTCGCCCGGCGCCGCGGTCATCGCCATGGTGCTCGGCACCGTCGCCTTCGCCGGGCTGGGCCTGCTGATGGCGGGCACCCTGCGCGGCGAGGTCGTGCTGGCCGCGGCCAACGGCCTGTACATCCTCTTGCTTTTGCTGGGCGGAATGATCGTCCCCCTCAGCAAGCTCCCGGGCGCCATCCGTCCCCTCGCCCGAGCGCTCCCCGCCGGCGCCCTCTCCGATGCCCTCCACCACTCCCTCGGAGGCGGCCACGTCTCCAGCTCGGCCTACTGGTTCGTCCTCCTGGCCTGGGCCGTCGCCGCCCCCGTCGCCGCGGCGATGACCTTCAAGTGGGAGTGACGATCCACCGCCGCCGGCGGCGCCGCTAACCGCTAACCGTTCTTGGCGCAGAAATGTGCGTCTCCCGCACATTTCTGCGCCAAGAACGAAAAAGGTGGTGCCGTGACAGCTCCGCTGACAGCGCGGCTGACACGTGGCCGTCGTCTCTTGGCGTCATGGACAGAGAGAGACGGTCAGCGAAGGTGGCGTCCGAGAATCGCGGAGCGATCGGGCGGGCCGAGGCAATCGACGCGGGGCACAACGCGTGGTCGATCCAGAGGGCGGTCGATTCTGGGAGGTACCAGCGGGCGCAACCGCGCGTCTATCGAGTGGCCGGCGCGCCGATCACATACGAGCTGCGGCTGCTCGAAGCGTGCAAGTCGACGGGCGGGGTGGCCTCGCACCGGGCTGCGGCAGCCCTTTGGGGTCTCGCCGTGCCGCCCGGGACGCTGGAAGTAAGCGTGACCCGGCCACGGTGCCCACGGCCGAAGGGTGTCATCGTCCACCGGAGCACCGACCTCCGCGACGACGAATGCACTATCCGGTTCGGCATCCCGGTGACGAACCCGCTGCGGACACTCCTCGACCTTGGCGCCGTCCTACCGGCGTGGCTCGTGGAAGAGGCAGTCGACGCAGCTGTCGGCAAGAAGCTCGTCACCCTTCGGGGCCTCGAAACGATGGTTCTCATCCACGGGAGGCGCGGCCGCCGGGGTGCCGGCGTGTTGCGAAAGGTGCTCATCGCGCGATGCGACCACGTGAACGAGTCGGACCTCGAAGGTGCGATGCGCCGCCTGTGCCTGCGATACGGCCTGCCGCTGCCCACGTTTCAGTACAGGGTCATCCAGGGCCGAACCGAGATCGCCCGAGTTGATTTCGCCTATCCCGAGCTCAAGATCGCCATCGAGGTCGACGGCTACGAGAAGCACTCGACCGTCGAGGCCTTCCAGCACGACCGCACTCGCCAGAACGACCTCGTCGAGTTCGGCTGGATCGTGCTCCGGTTCACGTGGGACGACGTCGTCCACCGCCCGGAGAAGGTCGCCGCCCGCATCCGTCGTGTTCTTGGCGCAAGAACGAGCGGATAACGCACATTTCTGCGCCAAGAATGATTGGCGGACGGGTTTAAGGGGTCCGGCGTCCTCGGCGAGAGTGGCGAGGCTTTCCGTTGCCGTTGCCGTTGCCGTTGCCGTTGCGGTGGCCGTTGCTGTTGCCGTTGCCGAGGGGGCCGAGGAGCTTGAGCTCGTTCTCGACGTCTTCCCAGTAGAGGACTTCGCCGCTGGTGCGTTCTTCGGCGGCGTACCAGCGGAAGAAGATCACGCCGATGATCGTCCACAGGTAGAAGCTGCCGACGATCTTCATCGTGAGGCCGGCGATCTGCATGTCCTCGAGGGCGGACATGCCCCACAGGCGGGGGACGTGCTCGTAGAAGTGGTACAGCGGCGTGGTGCCGAACGTGAGGAACGACGCCGGCACCGTCGGCACGATGCCCTGCAGAAACAGGTACAGCATCTTGGTGGGCGGCTTGGCCTGGGGGATCTCCGGCAGCGGCGACACGATCGGCAGCCACATGATCACCGCCGAGATCACGAGCACGGCGTGGGCGACGAAGTGCAACGGGTGGTCCTCGAGGGTGCCGTTGACGATCAGCGGCCAGTGACTGAGGACGACGATGAGGTTGAACTGGATGAGGTTCGGAATGGGCCGGCCGAGGAACCGCACCGGTTTCATCAAGTGCGTCTTCTTCAGGATGCTCCGGGCCAGCCACTCGGGCGTGCCCATCACCAGCAGCGGCGCCGCCACCAAGATCATCAGCAGGTGCTGAAGCATGTGGAAGCTGTAGAGGTAGCGCTCGGCCAGGTCGTGGATCGGCCAGTCCGACGCCACCAGCAGCGTGAACACGCCCGAGCTGAAGAGGAAGATCTGCCGGCTCGACGCCTTCCCCCCGCGCACGGCGAACAGGTAGGCCAGCATCAGCGCACCCATCAGCGCCCAGGAATCAGGATGGGTGTGGAACGCCGGGAAGGTCGCCCTCGCAGTGTTCTCGACGGCGAGCAACATCAGCGTCAGTGCTGCCAGATGTGGAGGCTGCTCAAGGCGATCAAGTACACCGCGATGGCGAGGACGACCCCAGTCACGAACAACCGCCGGAACAACTTGCTGTCGAAGCGCAGGTGCATGAAGTACAGGGCGACGATCGTGAACTTGGCGATCATCATGAACACCATCAGCGTGATGACGCCCTTGGTGAAGCCCTCGACGTAGTAGATCCCCACCTCGAACATGGTGATGGCGAAGAGGATCAGGGCGACCTTGATGTACTGCCACTCGTCGGGATAGTGCTCCTCGACGCCCGGCTCCGGGCTCTCCATCGCCGGATCGGACGATGAGAACGCCTCGTCGTGGGTGGTACTCATCGCACCCTCATTTCACGCCCGGGATCAGATAGACCATCGTGAAGATCACGATCCACACGACGTCGACGAAGTGCCAGTACAGACCGATCAGCTCGACGGTCTCGGTCCTGTCGTCGGCCAGCTTGCCCTTGGCCGAGATCGTGAACAGCGACAGCAGCATCAGGATGCCGATGGTGACGTGGGCCCCGTGGAACCCGGTCAGAACGAAGAAGCTGCTGCCGAACAGGTTCTGGTGCAGCGTCAGGCCGGCCCGGTAGAAGACCGTGAACTCGTAGACCTGGCCGCCGATGAACGTGGCGCCCAGGAGCGCCGTCGTCAACAGCCACACCCGCATGCGCCGCTGGTCGTGGCGCTGCATGGCCGCGAGGGCCAGCACCATCGTCAGCGAGCTCATCAGCAGCACGAACGAGCTGACCGACGTGTAGGGGATGTCGTAGACCTGGTGGGGGAACGGACCTACGACGCTGCGGCCTCGGTAGAGCAGGTAGGTCGAGATCAGGGCGCCGAACAGCAGGCACTCCGAGCCGAGGAACGCCCACATGGCGATCTTCTCGTTGGAGAGCCCAGTGCTGGTGACGGGGTGGTGGCCCCCCTCGTGAACCGGCGGGAGGCCGTGTTCGACGTGCGTTTCTTCGGTGACAGCCACGGTTCCTCCTACGAACCCGTCGTCGCCGGCTCGAGCTCTTCTTCGGGCTCGGGCTCGGGTTCGGGGCCGGGCTCGGCCATTTGCGGTGGCTCCTCGGGCTCGGTGGCCGGCTCGAGGGCCCACCCGTAGACGCTGCCGATCGTGAGCAGTCCGCCGATGAGGGCGACGGGCCACGCCTTGTACATCAGTCCGTAGCAGATGACCGGCAGGCCGAGCGACGTGAGCAACGGGAAGTACGACGGCGACGGCATGTGGATGTGGAGCTCCTCGGCCGTCGGCTCGTGCTCCTCGGCCCCCGCCTCGGTCTCCTCCGCCTCGGCGCGCTCGAGGGCGGCCTTGTCGGCCGGCTCGGGCAGCGTCTCGGTGACCTCACCGTTGCCGTGGCCGTTCCCGCTCGTCGCCGTCTCGACGCGCGCGGGCTCGAGCTCAGAGGGAGTCGCCTCCGGTGCGCGCCGCACTGGCCGACCGTGCTCGTCCTCCGCGTACTTGCGGTGCCACACCTCGTCGCGCGCAGTGACGATGGGGACCTCGGCGAAGTTGTACTCAGCCGGCGGGCTGGCCGTGAGCCACTCGAGCGTCCGGGCGTCCCACGGATCCTCGGCGACCTTCGGGCCCTTGCGCGACCTCAGCACGTTGATGATGAACAGCAGGACCGAGAAGGCGATGATGAACGACCCGATGGTGGCGACCAGGTTCCAGAAGTCCCAGCCTCGGCCCTCGGGGTACGTGTACACGCGCCGCGGCATGCCCTGCAGGCCGAGGATGTGGAACGGGCCGAAGGTGAGGTTGAAGCCGATCAGCATCAGCCAGAACTGCACCTTGCCGAGCTTCTCGCTCAGCATCTTGCCTGTGAACTTTGGCCACCAGTAGTACGCGCCCGCGAACAAGCCGAAGATCGACCCGCCGAACAGCACGTAGTGGAAGTGGGCGACGATGTAATACGTGTCGGTCTGCTGGGTATCGGCCGGCACGATGGCGTGCGTCACGCCGGACAGACCGCCGATCGTGAACATGGTGACGAAGCCGACGGCGAACAGGAATGGCGCGCTCGTCCGGATCTTGCCGCCGGCCATGGTGGCCATCCAGTTGAAGATCTTCACGCCCGTCGGCACGGCGATGAACATCGTCGACAGGGCGAACGCCGACTTGGCGACCGGTCCGAGACCGGTGGCGAACATGTGGTGAGCCCACACGCCCCAGCCCATGAAGGCGATGGCGATACCCGAGAACACCATGACCGGGTAACCGAACAGCGGGCGGCGCGTGAAGACCGGTAACACCTCGGACACCACGCCCATGGCTGGCAAGATCAGGATGTACACCTCTGGGTGTCCGAATATCCAGAACAAGTGCTGCCACAAGAGTGGGTCGGCACCGGCCTGGGTGTTGAAGAAGTTGGCGCCGAACAACCGGTCGAACATCAGCTCGAACAGGGCGACGGTGATGACCGGCATGGCGAACAGCAGCAGGAACTGAGCGATCAGCGACATCCACACGAAGATCGGCATGCGCATGAGGCTCATGCCCGGCGCCCGCATGTTGACGATGGTGACGATCAGGTTGATCGCACCGGTCAGCGAGGCGATGCCGAGGATCTGCAGGCCGAACACCCAGAAGTCGATGTTGTGGGCCGGGTTGAACGCCTTCTCGGTGTTGGGGGCGTAGCCGAACCAGCCACCGTTCGGCGCGTGGCCGAACAGGAACGAGCTGTACATGAACAGCCCACCGATCACGAACACCCAGTAACCGAAGGCGTTCAATCGGGGGAACGCCACGTCCCGGGCGCCGATCATCAGCGGCACCAAATAGTTGGCGAGGCCGGCCGACAGCGGCATGACGACGAGGAAGATCATCGTCGTGCCGTGCATGGTGAAGATCTGGTTGTACTGGTTGGCGGTGACCACGTGACCGTTGGGCCCGCCCAGCTGCAGGCGGATGATCAGCGCCTCGAGCCCGCCGACGATGAAGAAGGCGAAGGCCGTGCCCAGGTACAGGAGGCCGATCTTCTTGTGGTCGACGGTGGTGAACCAGTTCCACAGGCCCGTCGGATGCGTCGGGCGGCGGAACAGCTGCCGAGGCCTCGGCTGCTCGAGTGAGTCGAAAGTCGCAACTGCCATTTAGCGAGTCCTCACTTCAACGTTTGCAGGTAGGCGACGAGGTTGGAGATCTCCGATGGCGACAAACCCAGGTTGGGCATCTTGGAGCCGGGCTTGACGCCGGGCGGGTCGTGGAGCCACATGGCCAGGTTCCCCGGCGTCATGTCGAAGGTGTCTCCGGCGAACGCGGACCGGCTGAAGACGTGGGTCAGGTTAGGACCGACCATGCCGGTCGAGACACCGTTCACGGTGTGGCATCCGATGCAGCCCTTGACCGAGAACAAGGCGAAGCCGTCGCCCGCGGGCGTGCCCGTGGCCGGCGTCGCCGGTGGCGCCTTCTGGGCCGCCACCCACTTGTCGAAGTCCGACTGGCTGTCGGCGAAGGCCCGCAGACGCATGTTGGCGTGGGAGAGGCCGCAGAACTCGGTGCACTGACCGAGATAGATGCCGGCCTTGTCGGCCTTCATGGTGATGGTGGCCTGCCGGCCCGGCTCGGCGTCGTGCTTGCCGCTGAGGGGCGGGATCCAGAAGCTGTGGATGACGTCGTCGCTCTTGACCGTGAACGAGACCTCGCGGCCGACGGGGATGTGCGGCTCGTTGGCCGTGGTGATCCCGAGCTGCGGATAGTCGAACTGCCACCAGAACTGGTGGCCGGTGACGGTGACCTGCATGGCCGTCTTCGGGTTGCGGGCCAGGTCGAAGATCGTCTTGAACGTCGGGATGGCGACGCCGAGGAGGATGAGGGCGGGGACGAGCGTCCACGTCATCTCCAGGCGGGTGTTGCCGTGCACCTGCACGGGATCGGGCCGGCCTTCACGCTGGCGGTAGCGCCAGATCAGGAAGACGACGCCGAACTCCACGAGGATGAAGAAGGCGACCGCCACCCAGAACACGCCCGTGTACAGGTTGTCGATCTTCTTGGCGACCGGACCGGCGGGCTTCAGCGTGCTCTGGGGCGCGTGCTTGGCGCAGGCGGTCATCACCAACCCGACGCCGACCACCAGCGCGATCCAGATGTTGCGGGGCTTCCTCAACTGACCTTCTCCGTCATCGCCTTCAGCGTGTCGTCCAGTTGCGAGCGGGTGACCGGGCCGGTGACCTGGTCGACGATGTGGCCATCACGGTCGATGAACACACTCGTCGGCATCCCCCGGAGGCGATAGGCGCCGTCCAGAGTGGCGTTGGGGTCCGACGCCAGCGGATAGCTCACGTGCGCCTTGGCGGCGAAGGTGACCGCGTCGGGCTTGTAGTCCTGGCGGTCGATGCCGATGAACTGCACCTTCGAGCCCCACTTCTTGTGGGCGGCCTCGAGCAGCGGCATCTCCTGCACGCACGGCGTGCACCACGTGGCCCAGAAGTTCACGAGCACAGGCGTGCCCTTGTAGGAGGCGAGGTTGATGGAGCCCTTGCCGTCCTGCAGGTTGGGCAGGTTGAAGTCGGGCGCGTCTCGACCGGCGCGCGTTGCGCTTGTCGACGTGCCGCCACTGGTCAACAGCACGGCCGCCACTACCGCGCCCACCAGGACGACGACGACCACCGCCACGATCGTTCTCCCCGACACCCGCGTGCGCGTCTCACTGGACGTTGATCGTGCCCTTCATGTTCGGGTGGACGTCGCAGTGGTAGTAGAGCTTCCCGGGCCCCGGCGTCGTGAACTTGTAGTCCAGTTCGGTCGGGCCCGTCACCGGGTCCTGCTTGTAAAGCGTGTTGTCGCCGCCCGGGTCGGTCGTGATGTCGACGTTGTGGGGGACGGCGTCCTTGTTGTTGAAGTGGATGACCGCCGCGCTGTTCGCCTTCAGGTTCAGCGTCTTCTGCTGGAAGTCGATGTTCTGGGCGGTCAGGTTGGCGCTCGTAGTGCCACCGGCGGCGCCGGGCGCGGCCCCGGCCTTGGCTGTCGTCGTGGTGGCCTCGGGCGCGGTGGTGGCCGTCGACTCCGCGGTCGTCGTCGACGGGGAAGCAGCGGCCTGACCGGGCTCGCCGCCACCACTCCCGGTCACGGTCAGCACACCGGTCATGTTCGGGTGGACGTCGCAGTGGAAGTAGTACGTCCCGGCCTTGGGCGCCGTGAACTGGTAGGTCGAGCTGATCGGCCCGGGCAGAGGATCCTGCTTGTAGAAGGTCTGGCTGCCCGACTGGTCGACCGTGAAGTCCATGTTGTGGGGGACCTTGTCTTCGTTCTTGAAGGTCACCGTTACGGGGAGGCCGGCGTCGGCCTTGATGTCCTTGGTGACGAAGGCGATGTTCCTCGCGACCTGCGTGACCGCGGGCGGCCCGGCCTTGCGTTCCTCGTGGCGCTGGCCGACGCCGTAGGCGGCGAGGCCGCCGGCCGCGAACAGGATCGCGAGTACGGCGGCGATGCGGACCAGCGTCCTGGTGGGTACGGCCGGACGGTTGGCGACGAAGAAGCCGCCGAACAGGATCAGGATGGCGACGCCGATGGCGACGATCACCGAGAAGTGGGGGTTGACCGCGAGCAGCATCCGCGACATCAGGAACATGAAGCTGGCGATGACGGCGAAGGCGACGATAGGGATGGCGAACGGCAGCATGTTCACCACGCGGCCCCGGTGTTCGCCGGCAAGCACGATCGAGAACACGGCGACGGTGAGCAAGCCCAGGATGACGCCGACGAGGATCAGCGACACCCCGTAGAGGACGCCGACGGCGAGGAGCACGAGGGCGGCGGCGCCCGCAAGCGGCGCGCCCGACGGCGCGGGAAGCGGCGAGAAGCGCACGGCGCGGACCGCAGGCGCCTCGTCGTAGCTGGTCACCATCTCCTCGGCCAGCTGGTCGCGGTAGGAGAGCACGAGCACGACGCCGGCGGCGATGGACGCGATCGCCAGACCGCCGAGCAGGATGAAGCCCGTGCGCTCGTCGCCGAACACGAGGTAGAGCAGGCACAGGAACGCGGCCAGCCCCGCGGTGCGCAGGAAGATCATGGCCGCGTCGTTGAGGAACGTCGGCCGGGGCGGGACAGGCGGCTTCGGAGGCATCAGGGGTGCAGGAAGAGAACGGCGTAGACGACGAGGCCAACCACGTTGGCGAACTGCCAGTAGATGGCCATTGACGTGAGGGTGTCGTGGTCGTCGGCGGAGAATTCGCCGCCGACGGTGCGGGACAGCACGGCGCCCAAGGCGACGATGCCGGCGATCACCGTGACCATGTGGAAGCCGGTCATCAGGTAGACGAACGTGCCGTAGGTGGTGGCTGCGATATCGAACTTCAGGTGGGCCAGCCCGTACCACTGGCCGTTGAGCACGGCGATGGCGAAGAAGATCGTGAGGCCCAGGCCGGCCAGGCAGGTGCGCTGGTCGTCGTGGCGGATGGCCCAGATCGACCACTGGACGGTGACGGCCGACAACACGATCGTGATGGCGACCATCGTCGGCAGGTAGGTGCCGAGCCCCACCGGCGGCCAGTTGAACGACTGGGCGCGCAGGGCGTAGTAGGCGGCGACCAGGGCGATGAGGATCATGAATCCGCCCGAGACCAGCAGGGCGGTGGCGATGTTGGAGACGCCGCGTGGGCGGGCCGCCGGCGCGGGGGCGTCGCCGGCGGTGAGGGCGAGGGTCTCGTCCCCCGTCGTCGGCGTCGTCGGCGCTTCCGTGACACTCATGCGTTCGCCTCGACCAGCTCGGGCGACGACTCGTCGGGCGCCGGCGTGCCGATCTGCCCGTCGGCCTCACGCAGGTCGTGCAGCGGCCGGGACGAGCGGACGTCAGGAAGGCTGTCGAAGTTGTAGGCGGGGGGCGGCGAGCTCGTCGCCCACTCGAGGGTGTCGCCCTCCCACGGGTCGGCCTCGGCCACACGGCCCCGCTTGAGGACGACGCTGACCACCACGTTCAACAAGAAGAGGGCGACGCCAGCGGCCAGCAGGTAAGCGCCGATGGTCGAGATCAGGTTGGCGGGCCCCCAGCTGTCGGCCGAGTAGGTCGTGGCCCGGCGGTGCATGCCCTGGGCACCGACGATGAGCAGCGGGATGAACGCCAGGTCCACGCCGCCGACGATCGCCAGCAGATGCAGACCGCCGACGCCGGCGTTGAGGTGGCGGCCCCAGAGCTTGGGGGCCCAGTAATAGACGGCGACGACGATGCCGAAGGTGGCCACGCCGACCAGCAGCTGGTGCCACGCGCCGACCCACCACTGGCTGTTGTGGCCGGCGCCGCCGCGGGCCAGCGCCTCCATGATGAACATGGCCGGTAGCGCGAGGGCCAGGCACGTGAGCAGACCGAGGGCCTGCACCATCGGCGCCTTGAGCACGGGCGCCTTGCGCTTGAGGGCGATGGTGCCCAGCCAGGACAGCATGACGAAGGCGACGGGCCCCAGGATCAGGATCGACGTCACCGAGAACAGGATCTGCGGCACGGCCCGGTCGCCGGCGAGCTCACTGCCCCAACCCAGGAAGGCGAGGGTGCCGGCCGTCGCCAAGGCGAACATCACCGTCTTGCGGTTGAACAGCGGCGCCTTGGCGAACACGGGGACGATCTCGCTGACGACGCCGAGGGCCGGGAACACCGTCGCCCACATCGACGCGTAGGCGAAGAAGGCGAACAGCGTGCGCCAGATCAGAGGGTCGCCCCCCTTGTTCGGCTGCAGGATGCGGGCGCCCATGTGGACGTCGGCGTAGAGGATCAGCAGGCCGCCGATGAGGACGGGGATGGCCAGCAGGAAGACGGCGCTGGCCACCAGTACCGACCAGCTGAACATGGGCGTCCGGCCGAGGGTCATCCCCGGGGCCCGCATGCGCAGGATCGTCGTCAGCAGGTTGACCGCGCCGAGGACGGTGGCCACGGCGGCGAAGCCCACGCCGAAGATCCAGAGGTCGACGCTGCGCCCGGTCACCCCATGGATGGGCACGGGGAAGTCCATGCTCCAGCCGTTGGTGGGGGCGCCGTGCTGGACGAAGGCGGTGGCGATGAGGAAGCCGGCGGCGGCCACGTAGAGCCAGGCGGTGAGGGCGGCCAGGCGGGGCAGGGCGAGGCGGGAGGCGCCGATCTGCAGGGGCACCAGGGCGAAGCCGAGGCCGATCCACGCCGGCAGGAGAAAGAGGAAGAAGGAGAAGCTGCCGTGGAAGGTCAGCAGCTGCAGGTAGGGCTTCTGGGCGAGCACGTCCAGGTTGGGCTGGGCCAGCTGGGTCCGGAGGACGGCCGCGAGGACGCCGCCGGTGAGCAGGAAGACGAAGGCCAGCACCAGGCAGAAGGTGCCGACGGCCTTGGGGTCGTTGCCTCCGAAGAGGAAGCCGTAGCCCTCGTTCTCGCCGGCGGCGGTCGTCGTCGGCGCCTCGGCACCTGAAATGTGAGCGGTTTCTGCAGCGGTCATGGACGGCGCGGGACTCTACCCAGGGGCATTGCTTGTGTACGAGTTCACGAGCCTGGTCAATGCAAATGGACCAGTTGGTCGAGAGCCATGGATCCGAACAGGAGCGTGACGTAGGAGATCGACCACCCGAACAGGCGCATGGCCTGGGCCGATGTCGCCCGCTGGCGCAGCCGGACGGCGTGGTAGGTGAACACCCCGCCGAGGACGAAGGCGGCGGCCAGATAGATGTCGCCCATGCCGCCGACGTCGTAGAAGAGAAGCGTCGCCGCCCACAGGACCAGCGTGTAGAGCAGGATCTTCCTCGCCGTGCGCTGGAAGGACTCGACGACCGGGAGCATGGGCACGTCGGCCGCCGCGTAGTCCTCGCGGTAGCGGATGGCGAGGGCCCAGAAGTGCGGGGGCGTCCAGTAGAAGATGATCGAGAAGAGGACGAGGGGCGCCAGGCCGAGTGAGCCCGTCACCGCCGACCAGCCAACGAGGACGGGGACGGCGCCGGCGGCACCGCCGATGACGATGTTCTGCGTCGACGTCCGCTTCAGCCACAGCGTGTAGACGAAGACGTAGAACGCCGTCGCGCTCACGGCCAGGACCGCGCTCAGCGGGTTCACAAGCAGCCACAGTTCGACGAAGGCGAGCGCCTCGAGGATGAGGGCGAAGACGAGTGCCGCCGTCGGGGTGACGACGCCGGTGACGAGCGGCCGGCCCTGCGTCCGCTTCATCAGCCGGTCGATGTCCCGGTCGATGTACATGTTGAGGGCGTTGGCCCCACCGGCGGCGAGGCTTCCGCCGACGAGGGTGGCGAGGATCAGCCAGCCGCTGGGGATGCCTCTTTGTGCAACGACCATCGTCGGCACCGTGGTCACGAGCAGCAGCTCGATGATCCGCGGCTTGGTCAGCGCGAAATACGCGCCCACCTTCTCCTTCACGCCGACGCCCTCTCCCTCTTCTTTCGTTCTTGGCGCAGAAATGTGCGCCTCCCGCTCATTTCTGCGCCGAGAATCCGTGGGCGACGTCGTGCGTCGGGCCATCGCCCAGATGGCGACGAGGGTGCCCCAGATGGCGGCGCCGACGGCGAGGTGGATGGTGACCGACGCCGAGTACAGCTTGGAGAAGACGTTGATGCCGCCGACGATGATCTCGGCCGCGAACAGCGAGCCGAGGAGGACGCCCAGCCGGCGGACGACGCCAGGGCCGGTGCGCCAGGCGCGGACGACGACCACGGCGGCGAGCACGCCGACGAGGGCGGCGACCAGCCGGTGCGAGAACTGGAGGCCCGTCAGCAAATGGTTGACGTTCGACGGGAAGGCGGTGCCGTTCATCAGCGGCCAGTCGCGGTAGGCGAGGCCGGCGCCCTTGCCGGTGACCGTCGAGCCGAGTAGCAGCAGGGCGTAGGTCGCAGCGCCGGTACCGGCGACGAGGCGCGTGAACGATCGGTTGCTGTGTTCCTTCGGTGCGCCGGCTGAGAGGTGCACGGTGAGGATGATCAGCGTCGCCATCAGGATCATGGCCAGCGCCAGGTGGAGGACGACCGACCACCAGATGAGCTCGCGGCCGACGACGTACGCGCCGAGGACGGCCTGAGCGATGAACAGCGGGACGATCGCCAGCCCCAAGCTGAAGGTGAGGCGGTCCTTGCGGTGCCAGATCAGGATCGAAACCATCACGGCGACGGCGGCGTAGATCGAGAAGCTCACCAGGTAGCGGTGGCTCATCTCGATGATCGAGTGCACGTTGGCCGGCGGGATCCACCGGCCGTAGCACTTGGGCCACTTGGGGCAGCCGAGGCCTGAGCCCGTCGCCCGCACGAGTCCGCCGGCGGTGATCGCCAGGAACGTGAGGACGGTGGTGACCAGCGAGAGCTTGGCGAGCCGAGACATCAGCCGCCTGAGACTACGGGCGGGACAGGAGGGCAGACAAAGCGCCCCTAGCATTGCTTGTGTGGGGTGCATCGAGCCGACGATGACGGTCATCCCTGTCGAGGTCGAGGAACCGACCGTCGACGAGGTCGCCGTCCCCGATCGCCCCTGGGTGGTCATCGTGTGGAACGACCCCATCAACCTGATGTCGTACGTGACCTTCGTCTTCCAGAAGCTGTTCGGGTACACGAGGGAGAAGGCCACCAAGCTCATGCTCGACGTCCACCACAAGGGCAAGGCCGTGGTGTCGAGCGGCCCTCGTGAGAAGGCCGAGCTCGACGTCTTCCGGCTCCACGAGCACGGGCTCTGGGCCACGATGCAGCACGACTAGGGGCTAGCCGGTTGCGGTTCACCCGTCGGATCAAGCGCACACGCTCCGGACAGTTCGAGGTACGGCTGTCGGCAGACGAGCGCGAGGTGCTGCGCGGGCTGCCCGCGCAGATGCGTGACGCGCTCGCCCTCGGCAAGAACGACCCAGCCGTGGCTCGCCTCAACCCAAGCGCCTGCCTCGACGACACCGAGGTCGACGCCGAGTTCCACCGGCTGATGGACGAGGACCTCAACAGCGGGCGGCTACAGGCGCTCGAGGCCTTCGAGAAGACCGTCGACGCCGACCGGCTCACCGAGGAAGAGGCGTCGTGCTGGCTGCGCGCCGTCAACGACGTGCGCCTGCTGCTGGGGACCCGGCTGAATGTGGGCGAGGACCCTGACGAGCGGCGCGTGTCGCCCGACGACCCGCGCGCGCCCGGGTTCGCGCTCTACGACTACCTGAGCCTGCTGACCCAAGAGTTGGTCGAGGCGCTCGACACGTGAGTGACGCGGGCGCGGACGCGGACGCGGCCGACGTCGTCCGCTCCTATCACTCGGCGACGACTCACGGCGGCGACCACGACCGCTCGCGCCTCGTTCGCTTCCAACCGCTCGACCCGACGAACCGCCCCGCGCCCTTCAAGCTCTACCCGGACTATCCGTTCACGCCGTTCGAGGACGACGATCCGCTCGGTCGACTGCTCTTCTATTCATTGGGCGTCACGCGCGTCAGCGGCACTTCCTACTTCCGGGCCGCGATGTCCGCCGGGAATCTCCATCCGGTCGAGGCGTACGTCGTCGGCGACGACTCGTCGGTGCGTCACTATCACCCGCTGCAGCACGGCCTGACAACGCTGCGTCCCGGGGACGGCTCGCCTGTTGCCGTCGTTCTGACGGGGATCCCATGGCGCACGTCGTGGAAATACGGCGAACGCGGTTGGCGTCATCTCTGGTGGGACTCGGGCGCGGTCGCAGCGAACATGCTGGCGCTGTCGTCTGACGTCAGTGTCTCGTTGGGCTTCGACGACGACGCCGTGAACGCACTCGTCGGCGTCGACGGCACTAGCGAATTCGCACTTGCCGTGGTCAAGACCAGCAACGCCGCGTTACCAACGGCTGAACCACTGCACGTAACGGCACCCGCTCTCTCGCGCGCACCGATCGAGTTCCCGTTGATCACCGAGGTCCAGGCAGCGACCAAGCAGGTTTTTGGACGTCTTCACGCGTATAGGGGCGACAAACGTCCAAATTTGAGTGGCGAGTCGATCGAGGAGCTCATCCTGCGCCGCGGTTCGACTCGTCTGTTCCGTCACGAGACCGTGGCCTCCGACGCGTTCGATGAACCGATGGCGGTGGCCGCGGAAGGGACGCCGTTGTTGGAGCACCTCGTCGCCGTGCATGCGGTCGAGGGGCGGCCCGCGTCTCCCCGCGCCGTGACCCAGCACCTCTGTTACGACCAACCGCTCGGTGGCGACAGCGCGTACACGGTGTTCCACTCGGCCGACCTGGAGAAGGTGCTGGCCGACATCGGCCCGCGCGGGTACCGGGCCGCGCTGTTCGAGAGCGGTCTCGCGGCGGGACGTCTGCAGCTCGCGGCCTTCTCGATCGGCCTGGGCGCTACCGGGCTCACCTTCTTCGACGACGAGGTAAAGGCGGCGTTCGACACGGACGCGGCGCCGATGCTGGTCACCGCGGTCGGCGTGCCGGACTACCGGTCGAGACCGGGCGGGGCGCCGAGGCGTCCGACACGGCTCACCGGGTTCGACGACCTGATGGGCAGACTTTCGCTGCGCATGATGCAGGCCCGCACGCCGCGATGACCGCCAGACTGCTCACGATCATGGGGTCGGGCGAGACCAGCCCGACGATGGTGAAGGTGCACCGCGACCTGTTGCAGCGCGCCGGCGGTCCCGCCGTCGTGCTCGACACGCCGTTCGGCTTCCAGGAGAACGCCGACGAGATCGCGGCGAAGGCCGTCGCCTACTTCAAAGACAGCGTCGGCGCCGACCTCGGCGTCGCCAGCTACCGGTCGTCGCGCACCGACGACACCGTGAGCTACGAGACCATGCTCACCCGCTTGCGGGCCGCGAACTACGTCTTCGCCGGGCCGGGCTCGCCGTCGTACGCGCTCGAGCACTGGCGGGACTCGTCGGTACCGGCGATCCTCAACGCCAAGCTGCGCGACGGCGGCGCCATCACCTTCGCCAGTGCCGCCGCCCTCGTCCTCGGCACCCACACCGTGCCCGTCTACGAGATCTACAAGGTCGGCCAGACCCCGCATTGGCTCGACGGCCTCGATGTCGTCGCCGAAGCGAACCTCCGCGCCGCCGTCATCCCTCACTACGACAACGCCGAAGGCGGCACCCACGACACCCGCTACTCCTACCTCGGCGAACGCCGCCTCGAGCAGATGGAGGACCAGCTCCCGGCCGACGTCTTCATCCTCGGCGTCGACGAGCACACGGCTTGCATCCTCGACCTCGACGCCGACACCGCCACCATCACCGGCCTCGGCGCCGTCACCATCCGCCGCCACGGCGACAGCACCCGCTTCGAGTCCGGGACCACCGTCCCCCTCGACTCCTTCCGTTCTGGGGATGGAAAACCGAGTTCTCCTCCCTTTTCCGTCGCGAGAGCGGAGGTGGAGGACGCCGGGGTCGCGACGAACCCCTTCTTGGACGGGGTCCGGGCCGCGGAGCGGGGGTTCGAGGCCGCGGTTGGGGCGGGCGACGCACGGGGGGCGGTCAAGGCGGTGCTCGAGCTCGACGATCTGATGGCCGAGTGGGCCAACGAGACGTTCTCGGCCGACGAGGAGGCCCAGGCGAAGGCGGCGCTGCGGTCGATGGTCACCCGCCTCGGCGAAGCGGCCGACGCCGGCCTGCGCGATCCGAAGGAGGCGATCGCGCCCTACGTCCAAGCGCTCCTCGAGGCACGCGAGCAAGCCCGCAGCGAGCAGCGGTTCGCCGACGCCGACGCCATCCGCGACCGGCTCACGGCGGCCGGTGTCGAGATCAGGGACACCGCCTCGGGCACCGACTGGGATTTGTAGAGAAATCCGCGAACTCGACAGGCGCTGACGCGCATCTCACCCGGTGACACTTCGAGATCGGGAGAGAGCAAATGAACCAGCGAGTGAACCGCTTCGTGAAGGCAGCAGCCGCCACCGCCGTCGCCGCCACCACCGCCGTCGTCATGGCCGGCCCGGCCCACGCCGCCGGGTACACAACCGCCGGCGCTGGGCAATACCAGGCGCCCAGCAGCGGCATGTACTGCGACTCCACCTGCCCGGCGGGCCCGCCGACCCAGAACCTGGCCAACCTCAGCAAGGACCTGTACACGGCCTCCAAGAGCGTCAGCGCCGGCGTGCACTTCCATCCCGGCGACGTCGCCGGCGGGCGGACCGGGTCGACCGTCAACTTCAGCATCCAGTGGGGCCAGGCCGGCACCACAACGGGCACGTACAACAACATCACCGGCAACAACTTCGTCTTCAACTTCCCGGCCAACGACGGCAGCCAGCGCTGGGAGGTCGTGAACGTCACCATGACCGAGCACACCGCCAGCGGACAGACGTTCACCTACACGGCCGGCCGCAGCGTGCCCATCCAGGCGCTGTGGGATGTCGCCTTCAGCCCGCTGAACTTCACGCTGCTCAACGACTGCGCATGGATCGGCGACAGCAACTTCGATCTCTACTTCACGCAGACGGGCGTCCAGGGCAAGGTGTCCTTCGGCCTCGGGCAGAACGACACCCGCTCCGTCGGCGAGTTCGCCCGCACGTGGACCGAGGCCAGCGTCGGAAGCGATCTGCGGATGCCGTCGGTGAGCTTCTGGAACACCGACTTTCACTGGAGCGGCGCCTATATCGAGGGCAACCCGCCGCTCAGCAGCCAGACCGTGCTCCCGGCGGCCAGCGGGACGAGGTCCTTCTCCTCAATCCAGGAAGACGGCACCAACAACTGCGACGCCCGGTTGTCCTACAGCATCACCACGGCGCTGCGGACCTACGCCGTCTGATTCTCACCAGACCGTTCGCACCGATGGCCCTCTCCGGTACGCCGGAGGGGGCCATTAGCGTCTGAGCGACCGGCCCCCATCGTCTAGCGGCCTAGGACACCACCCTTTCAAGGTGGCGGCACGGGTTCGAATCCCGTTGGGGGTGCTCCTTAGCCCTTTTCAGATGCAGTGGAAACCGAAGACGCCGAGCTGGCAGATGCCGCTGCAGCACTCGCTGTCGGACGTGCACCCCGCATTCGGCGCCTTGCACTGCTGTGCGCATGGCGCCGACACCGCGAACGACGTCACCGGCGTACAGCCTCCGCTGCAGGCCTGACCGGTCGGACAGCACGTGAGGTTGGCGCCGGACCCGCACGGAGTGGTCCGGGGTGGGCAGCCACAGATGCCGTTGGCCGCGTCGACACACGCGACCCCGGTGTTGCAGCACTGCGTACCGCACGGCGTCGTCCCTCGCGGACAGCAGCACGCAGAAGCGGGGTCCGTGCACGTGTCGCCCCTCGGACAACAGAACTGCCCGCACGCTTGCGCGCCGGCCAGGCAGGTCAGCGCTCCGGCGCGCGAGGGGCGGAACAACAAGGTGCCCGCGGCGGCCGCCCCGCTGGCGAGAAGGACCTTGAGAGCGCTCCGACGCGAAGTCGAGCGGGCCATGGCGCGTGAAAGATCGTCGAACGAGTGGCTCATGCAGACGCCTCCGACTGCTGCAACGGATGAGTGCGAAGTCGGTCTGACTACCCGCTTCGACCAGTCGGCAACAACGCAACGGGCGCTGTCGAAACGCCCCGCGCACCGTGACAACATCCGTTGACTTTGTACCGAATGAGTCGATCGACCTATTGGGCATTTTTGGTCGATATGGTTCGGTCTAACGAAAGAGCTGGCTGGGGCAGCTCCTGACTGCTGTCTAGGTGGGAGGCCAGTTGTGAAGAAGCTGCCCCGCGCCCTTCTGGCGTCGACTGCGGCACTGTTCCTGTTCGCATCGGGGAGCCTGACGACGGCGCTGCTCTTCCGGAACGGCGCGTCCTCGCACTACAAGCGGTCGACCCAGACGATCAGAGACGCGTCGGGCAACAAGACGATCATCAACTACACGCTCACCGACGCGCCCGCGCCGGCGAAGCGGAAGGCGGGTGCCAACGCGTCATTGGCGTCGGCAACCTCAGCAGCGAGCACTGACCCGACAACGGGTGCAGCCGGTGCCGCGGCTCCAGGCGGAACAGCCGCGTGCCCGCCGTCGGGCAACGGGCACGAGTACATGGTCGTGTGGGCCGGGAAGATGAACGCCGCCGACCTCACCGGCAAGGACCTCATCACCTACGCGCAGGGCGGCGCCATCAACCCCGAGGGCATCAAGGAAGTGCTCCCCCAAGAGCTGCTTCCCGGCCAGGACATGATGGTGACGATCGACGCCGAGCAGGGCTGTGACACCTACGGCAAGGTCGTCAACATCGCGTTGATCCCCGGCGCCGACGGCCTCGAGAACGAGCCCCACCACATGGAGTACATCTGGTTCCCCGGCCAGTCGGTCTGGGCCGGCGGCCTGTTCACCTCCCGCCTCTTCACCTACGACATGAGCAAGCTTCCGCAGGTGCAGCTGAAGAATGTCGACGAGCCGTGGTCGACACCCGGCGGCTCGATCTGGGACGCCTTTGAAGCGCTTCCCGATGGCACCGCTTACGGCACGCTGATGGGCGGCCCGCTCTACGCCTACGGCCTGACGCCGGGCGAGGTCGTGCACATCGGCGCCGACGGCAAGATCCTCGGCCAGTTCTCGGCCGCCGCACCCGAAGGCCTGCCGCCGATCGACACCAACGGCCTGCCGACCTGTCCCGACCTCGGGAGCTGCGCCAACCCGCACGGCATCCAGGCGCGGGCCGACCTGCATCGCCTGATCACCTCGGACTACGCCGAGCCGGCGCGCATCATCGAGGACCCGGTCAAGGTCGAGAACTACAACCTCTTCCGGCGCACCGTCCGGGAGTGGGACATCACCGACACCAACCATCCCAAGCTCATCAAGGTCGACGTGATGCCCAAGGGGCCGCGTGACGACTCCAACCCAGGACACGCCGAGAACCTCGGGATCATGGAGGTCGGCAAGACCTGGGACTACCCGCTCGCCAACGGCACCATCCCAAAGGGCATGTTCGCCGAGAGCATGTGCGGCGGTGCCATCTTCTACACGTCCGACATCACCGACACGACCAACCATCCGTGGCGTGAGGTGTTCGACTCGACGACAGCGGTGCTGTCGCCCAAGGCCCAGTCGGCCTTCAGTGGCCAGGTGCCCAACGGCGGTCCCAACTCGCAGATCACCGAGGCGAGCGGGTGCGACGGTGCCGCGTGGCTGAACGTGACGCCGGATAACCGCTTCCTGCTGCACGCGGTCAACGGTCGATTCACCAATCAGGACGACTTCGCCGACAGCGGCACGCCGAAGATGGTGTACGCCCTCGATGTCCAGAAGCTGCTGGCCGCGGGCAGCAACTACAAGTGCAACATCGACAACATCCGGGCGGTGAACGACTCGACCAAGGGCGGCCCCGACTGCCCGACGGTCGCCGGCGTCGCTCCGGTGAACGACACGTCGAGCGGCGGTCCGCACTGGGGCGCGTTCGACAACTTCAACCTCGGCACCGTGCAGGTGAACGATCCGACAACCGGCAAGCCGTTCACCGACACCCACGCGGTGACGCGCCTGGCGTTCGCGAACTACTTCGTGGCCCGCACCGGCGTCGACGGGAACCACAAGCTGTGCATGCTGAACATGGACCCGAACACGGGCAACCTCACGTTCGACAACACGTTCATCGACGAGAACCTGGGCACGCCGTGTGTCGACTTCAACCGCAAGCACTGGCCGGGCGGCGCCACCACCGGCTACTACAAGCCGCACTCGATGCTGTTCGTTGAGAACGACCCGCCCAAGACCGGGATCACGCCCTACGGCACGTCGCCGACCTACTGGGGCCAGGAGATCGACAACGGCAACGACACCGGGGGTCTGCCCTACTCGCCGTGAGGTCACGGGCGGCCCGGGCCGTCGTCTTTCTCATCGCTATCGCCGCCGCCTTCGCTCTCTCAGCGCGGGCGGCGGACGCCCACCCCTACCTGGTGCGCGCCGAGCCGGCACCCGGATCGGCGCTGAGCGCGGCGCCCAAACAGCTGCAGCTGCTGTTCACTGAGCGGCTCGACGGTCCGTACTGCACGGTGACCGTGGTCGGCACCGACGGGCACCGCTACCCGGCCAGCGTGCACGTGACCGGCAGCGCCCTCCAGGCCGAGGTCAACGCCGACCTCCGCGATGGCGCCTACCGCGTCGAGTGGAGCGTCATCGGCGACGACGGGCACCGCGTCGAGGGCGACTACGGCCTGGCCGTCGGCAAAGGCGCCACCGCGACCGCCGGCGTCTCGACCGTGTCCGGCCGCGCCTCCGACCAGGTCCCCGGAGGGACGGTCACCCGCATCGCCCTCGTCGCCCTCGACATGGCCCTGGCCGCCCTGGTCCTTGCCTCTGCCTTCTTCTTGCCCCGTTCTCAGGATGAGAATCGACGCTCAGCGTCGATTCTCATCCCCAGAACGGTGTGGGTTGCGGCTGTCGGCGTCGCCGCCCTCGTCGTCGTGCAACTTTGGGTGACCCAAAGCGCGTTCGGATCGACCGTCACTGGGCGACTCGCGCTGCAGCGGCTGGTGGCGACGCTGGCGGTGTTTCCGGTCGCCCTTGGGCTCATCCGGCACCGGCGGCTGAACCAGGCCTACACGGCGATCGCGACGCTCGGACTCCTCGTCTCGGTCGCCCTCGCCAGCCATGCGTTCGCGGCGTCGACAGGGCGCATCGCCCAGGTCGCCGTGCTCACCGTGCACCTGGTGGCGGCCAGCGTCTGGCTGGCGGCGCTCGTCGCCCTGCTGGCCGGCACGCCCGCGAGGCGGCTCCTTGCACCGGTCGTCGTCGCCATCGCCGTCGTGATCGGGACCGGCGTGTTCAACGCCCACGTGCAGCTCGGCAGCGCGGGCGAGCTTCTCCATTCGGCGTACGGCCGTGTGCTCGACCTCAAGGTCGCACTCGTGGTCGTCATGATCGCCGCCGGCCTCGCCGCCACCGCGGCCCACCGTTCTTGGCGCAGAAAAGAGCGGAATACGCACATTTCTGCGCCAAGAACGAGGAGGCGCGCGGAGGTATACGCCGCCGTCGGCGTGGTGCTGCTCGCGGCGGTGCTCGGGCAGCTGCCCAACCCTGTCGCCATACCTCTGTTCTCGCAGCGGCACCCGCAGCCGGTCGGCTCCACGGTGACGACGACGTCGACGGGCAACACGCTCCTCGCCGTTGCCCTCAGCCCCGCGCGGGCGGGCCTCAACCGGCTGGTCGTTTCCGTCGAACGGCCCGACGACAACGACGTGCCCCTGCCCGTAATGGGTGTCGGCGCCATCGACGTGTCGGCCACGTGCGCGTGCGGGGCACCGCCGGTCAGCGGCCACCTGACTCCCGTCGACGGCGGTCCGGCGCTCGCCGGCTCGCTGCTCTTCCCGAAGACAGGGAGGTGGTCGCTGCGGCTGGCCGCGCCCGACGGGCCGGCCGACGCGGACGTGGACGTCTCCGGTCCCCCGGTCAAGGACGACGTCGTCGTCGGCGTGCCCGCCGACCTCTCCGGGCCCAACGCCGACGCCTGTCAGGACCAGGTACTCGGCCTGCAGGTGGCGGCGGCCGAGGTGAACGAGCGGGGCGTGGCCGGTGGCCATGCCGTTCGCGTGGTGGCGGTCGACAACCACGGCCCCGACCCCAGCGCCTCGGTCGGCGCCCTGCGTTCGCTCGGCGCCCGGGTGCTGGCGATGCCGTGCGGGCCGCCCGACGCGACCGCCGGCATCCAAAAGGCGGCGGCGTCTGCCGGCATACCGGTCGTCGGCGGCGACAGCGGTGGCACCAACAGCGCGTGGGCCTGGCCGACGTTGGCGGCGCCTGAGATCGAGGGAAACGCGCTCGCCCACCAGCTCGAACGCCAGGGCGGACGCCGCCCCCTCCTCGTCCTCGGGAACGGCGAGCGCGAGCACGCGGTGGCGGCCGCCGCCGCAGCGGCCTTCGATCACGACGGGCTACCCGTACGCTCACTCCCGCTCGCCGACCCGGCCGCGACCGCAACCCAGATCAGGCAGGACAACCCTGACGCCGTCCTCTTCGCCCTCTCCGCGAACGAAGCCCCGCCGCTGCTGCAGGCGCTGGCCGCCGTCAGGGGCGACTGGGGACCCGAGCACGGCGCCGTCGCCACCTCGTCGATGATGTCCGCCACCGTGGTGACCACCGGCGGGAGCTGGTTCAAGGACGGACGGGTTTCGCTCGCCAGCGAAGTCAACCCCGCGGACGGAACCGCGCTCGACTACGCGACTCGCCTGCAGCAGCTGGCGCCGGGCCGCCATCCGTCCGTGGACGGCGTGCGCGGCTACGTGGCCGGGTGGTTGATCGCCAACGTCTTGCACCGCGCCCCCGACCCGACGCCCAGCCAGGTGCGCGACCAGTTCGCACACGATCTGCGTTCGTTCGTCATCGGGCCCACCCGGCTCGGGTGGAACGCCAAAACGAGCGCCTCACAAGGCGGCGCCGAGACCGTCGCCTTTTTCCAAACCGTCTTCACCAACCCGCTCGCCCTTTCAGGATTGCCGGGCACGGTCGGCCACTCAGGCGTGTTCCTCGGTCAGGGCTCGTTCGTGCAGGTGACCCCCTGGAGCACGCCGTGAAGCGCTCCGTGCAGCGCCTGTCCCTCGCCCTCGCCGCCGTCGCCGTAACGACGGCGTTCGCCGCCTGCAGCGGTGGCTCGCACAAGTCAGCGCCGGCAAAGCCAAAGCCGGCGACGCTCACCGCCGCCCAGGTCCGCTCGATGGTCGAGGACTACGAAGGACGCCTGCAGGCCGCGTACGCGGCAGGCGACGAGTCGCACCTGGCCGACTTTCTCGCCGGACCGCAGCTCCAGGGCAACAAGGCGACGATCGACATCCTCAACGGTCGTCACCAGCGCAACGTCTTCCACCTTCACGTGGACGACGTCTCGGTGATGACCACGGCCGACAACCGGATCGTGGCCTCCCTGCAGGACCACACGACCGACAACGCCTTCGTCGACACGACGACCGGCCAGACGCTCAACGGCGGCCTGCCCGGCCCGGAGGCGCAATCGTTCGTGCTCTTCTTCGACCGGAACCCCGGTGACGGACGGTGGTACTGGACCGGAGCGCAGAAGCAATAGCTGTAGCGCGCTGACCAGCATCTTTGCTTGAGCGGCGCCCCATTTCCGCCGATGGAGTAGTCATGCCCACCTTGGGCGGCGGGATCGCGAACGCGCAGTTGGCTGAACGGAGGCCGCGGCGCGCCCGCGCGTCACTGCTGCGTCTGCCGAAGCCCTTGCTCGAACGGGTGCGCTGGACGTTCCTCTTCTTCTCGCTGGTCAGCGGCATTCTGCTGCTCGTCGCCATCCTCGCCAACCACGACAGCAGCGTCGTCGTGCAGGCAATTGGCATCGCCGCTCTGGCCGGCCTTTGCTGGCTGTGGGTCGAGGAGTACCGGCGTGCACTGTCGGGCAAGTGGGACCTGCTGGAAGGCGTCGGCCTCATCGCCGTCGGCGTCGCCGTCGGCAACCCGCTGTACATGTTGCTGCTCCTCTACGGACGGCTGTGCTTCCGGTCCTTCGTGCCGTCGGTGCGCGACGCGATCACCGCGGGTGTCACGTTCTTCGTCGCCTTCTTCGTGCCGGTGCTGATCTTGCAGGCATCGGGACTGCAGTTGGTCTTCCTGGCGTCGGGGTTCCCGCTCTGCGTCGTCATCATGAACACGCTGCACCAAACGCTCGACCGCCTCGAGCGTTCCGTGGGCCGTGAGCAGGTCCTGCGCGAGGCGGGCGCGGCGCTGGTGGCTGCCACGGATCGGGCCGACATCTACACGCCGTCCCTCGACGCCGCCCTCGACCTCCTCGACGGCGACCGACGGGGACACGCCGTCGTGGCCGTCGCCGACAAAGACGGCGAGCTACTGGCCGTCGCCGCCGAAGGCCCTTTCCCCGACGCGCCCCTGAGCGACACCATTCCCGACACCGTTCGGATGCGCCTGGCTGACGGCTCACCGTTCGCCCTCGCCGGGAGCGACGCACCCCTCTTGATCGACGCTCTCGGCTTCGACGTCGCCACCGACATCGCCGTCATCCCCTTCATGCTGCAGCGCCGCCTGGGAGGCGCCATCTTCGCCGCCCTTTCGAAGCCGCTGCCCGAGGAGTCGGTGCGCTCTCTGCAGGCCGTCGGCACCCAGCTGGGCCTCGCCATCGAACGGGCCGACCTCACCGACGAGCTGCACGAGCAGCGCAGCGAGGAACGCTTCCGTTCCCTGGTGCAGAGCTCGTGGGACGTGATTGCGGTGACCGACGTCGACTCCACGATCCGCTACGTGAGCCCGTCGCTGTCGCGCGTGCTCGGTTACGAGCCCCCGCACATGGTCGGACGGACGTTGCGCGACTTCATCCACCCCGACGACCGCGCCACCTGCGGCAAGGCCCACGTCGAGACGCTGGCCATGGGACGGTCGGCGGTCAGCGAATGCCGCATCCAGCACCGCGACGAGTCGTGGCGCTACATGGAGGTCACGACCACCAACCTCATTCAGGACGACAACGTCGGCGGCATCGTCGTCAACCTGCGCGACGTCACCGACCGCCGCAAGCTCGAAGAGGAGCTGCGCCACCAGGCCTTCCACGACCCGCTGACGTCACTCGCCAACCGCGCCCTGTTCCAGGACCGCACGAGCCACGCACTGGCGCGGGCCCAGCGCCAAGGCGAACCCGTCGCCGTGCTCTTCCTCGACATCGACGACTTCAAGATGGTGAACGACAGCCTCGGGCACCTCGCCGGCGACCACATGCTCAAGGCCGTCGCCCAGCGCATCGGCTCGTGCGTCCGCCCGAGCGACACGGCCGCCCGCTTCGGCGGCGACGAGTTCGCGGTCCTCCTCGAAGACACGCCCGTCGACGAAGCCCGCCGCATCGCCGAGCGCGTACTGAACTCCCTGCAGGAGCCGTTCGTCGTGCTCGGGCGGGAGATGTACGTCAGTGCCAGCATCGGCATCGCGCCCGCGAGCACGGACGGCATCGACCCGGTCGAGCTCCTGCGCGACGCCGACGTCGCCATGTACGCGGCCAAGGCGCAGGGCAAGGCGCGCTACAGCGTGTACGAGCCGAGCATGCACGCCGCCGTCGTGGCGCGCGTCGAGGTCACCGTCGACCTCCAGCGGGCGATCGAGCGTGACGAGCTGGTGCTGCACTACCAGCCGATCGTCGACCTCAAGACCGAGAAGATCGTGGCCGTGGAGGCCCTCGTGCGCTGGGAGCATCCCGAGCGGGGGATGGTGCCACCCCTCGAGTTCATCCCCATCGCCGAGGAGACCGGCCTCATCGTGCCCATCGGCCGCTGGGTCCTCGACCGCGCGTGCCGGGACATGGCCGAGTGGCGCGTGCAGCACCCCGACCACCCGATCTACGCCCACGTCAACGTGTCGGTCAACCAGCTTCAGTGCGTGCTCGACGACACCCGCCGGGCGCTGGCCACGACCGGCGCCGACCCGTCGTCACTCGTCCTCGAGATCACCGAGAGCGTGATGGTGCACGACACCGACGACGTCGTCGCCTGCCTCAAGGACCTCAAGGCTCTTGGCGTGCGCGTGTCGCTCGACGACTTCGGCACCGGTTACTCCTCGCTCAGCTACCTGCGGCGGTTGCCTATCGACCTCCTGAAGATCGACAAGGCCTTCGTGAAGGGCATCGCCGGGGACGCCGAGGAGTCGAGCCTCGGGCGCGCCGTCGTCCACATCGCCAAGACCCTCGACCTGGAGACGGCAGCCGAGGGCATCGAGACCACCGAGGAGCTCAACGCGCTGCGCTCGCTCGGGTGCAAGTTCGGCCAGGGCTTCCTGTTCTCCCGGCCGCTGCCGCTGTCGGACCTGGAGCAGCTGGTCACCGCGGCCCCCGCTGACCCAGAACGGGCCCCGGCGACCCTCCGGTAGGGTTTCGGGTCGCACCTCAAGGTCCTGTGGTGCAGTTTGGAGTGCACGCCGGCCTGTCAAGCCGGAGGTCGCGGGTTCAAATCCCGTCAGGACCGCGCCACACCTTTTGAACACTTGAAATCAGAACACGGTCGGGTAGCTCAGTTGGTAGAGCGCGCGCCTGAAAAGCGCGAGGTCGACGGATCGATGCCGTCCCCGACCACCAGTTACCAGCGCCAGCGTGCCTCTTCGGCCCAGCCGAAGAGGTTGTCGATGGTGATCGAGTCGCCGCCGTCTGCGACGACCGTGCCCGAGTACGCACCGAAGCACTGGTGGACCTCGCTCGACGCCACGCCGAGCTGCAGGTGGGACCGCTTGTCGTACACCGGCGTGAACGTGAGATCGACACGCGCCGACGGTGTGCTCATTCGCCACGGCCGCATCCAGTCGTCGCCGTCGTAGTCCCACACGAGCTCCTCTGACAGCTTCGACAGCCGGCCGTCGACACACAGGGCGTTCTCGGTCATCCCCGTGCCCACCGTCCACTTGCCGCCGAGCTGGAGGCCGACCGTGCGTCCGCCCTGGACCCCGGAGGCCGAGCCCCAGTTCCACAGCGTGCGGTACGGCCACTTGCCCCGCCCGAAGTCGAGACAGCCGTGCGCGCCGGCAAAGGTCCACTCCTCGCCGGCCCACCGCACGGAGCCGGTGACGGGACGGGTGTTGTCCTTGGTCGTGCACTGAAAGCGGCGGTCGCTCCAAGGGATGACGACGCTGAGCGACTCGTGGCCCTCCGGACGGGCCAACAGCACGTCGCACTCGAAGTCGTCGAAGGCGGCCGTCAGTCGGGTGCCTGCCGCCTCCTCGGTGAGCGCCAGGCGCAGCCCTCGCTGCTCGATCGACATCGACGCGCCACCAACGGTGTCGGGCATGGCGAACCCCTTGGCGAGCGGCGCCATCGCCGAACGGCTCGCGACCCGGCCGCTCTCGATGTCGAGGAACCACACGTCGGCCAGCCCGAGGTAGTCGACGTCGGCATAGGTCACGCTCAGCACGTGGGTCGGCGTGGCGATGCACCAGTAGTCCCAGCGCTTGCGACGGCCCCAGGACCCGGGAAGCACGCACCGGTGCGCCGGCATCCGTGACCAGCCGACCGCCGCCCCGTTCAGCCGCCCGTCCGGCGTGCACAGGTCGACAGGAGCCGTGAGCTCGGGCTCGCTGCAGTCTCCGACCGCCATGCGGCATTCTGCCGCCCGCACGAGCTCAGTCGTCGGTGGACTTGGCCTTGCTGCCGAGGAGGACGGCGATCCGTTGGCGGGTGACGCCGAGGAGGCGCCCGAGCTGGGCCATCGTCATCCCCTCCTCGTAGAGGGCGCGGGCCTGGGCGCGCCGGAGCGCGCTGAGCGCGTCGGTGAGCTCACGGAACGGGCCGGTCGAGAAGTCGACGAACAGGGGCTCCGCTTCGGCGATCTGGCGGTGGGTGGCGCCGGTCTCGCGCATGCCGGCGGCCCGGTCGAAAGCGCCGAGGATCTCAGTCGAGTGCTGGGCGAAGCGACGGAGGGCGCCGGTGGCGCTACCCATAGCGACCAGGACGGGATCGGATGTCGGGTCGGAGGAGGCGGGCTGGTGCGATGAGGGCTGTGAGGGGGCGTCGTCCATACCGCCTGGGACTGTAAGGAAGACAGAGTTGTGAGCCAAAATCTTGACGCAGGGCGTTCACTCGGAGTGGTGGTACCGTCCAAGCGTGCGTGAAGAACTGGCGGATGGCACCCTCGTCAGCGAGGTTCGCCATCTGATCGACACTGGTGCCGCCGAACGCCTGCGGTGGATCCGGGCCAACACCCGGGAGGCGATGGCGGCGACAGGGCAGGACGCGGTGACGATCTCGGCCCTCACGGGCGTCGCCGTGGGTACCGTCAAGGGGTTCTTGGGAAACACCGACACGTCGATCAAGAACGTGTTGATGATCGCCGTCGCGCTGGGGCTGACGGTGAGCGACCTCGAGCGGCCGCCCGACGAGTTCGCAGAGCTGCTCGCCAGTCGCTCACGCGCATCGTTCTAACCACCCACCGCCTTAGGACTCTCAACGAACGAATGACCGCCGCCTCCCAGCTTGGCGGTGCCGGATTCGAGGACACCGACGCCGCCGCGACCGCCGAAGGCCTGCTCGCCTTCGAAAACGCCGCCCTTCCCCTCGCCGTGTGCGACCCGCGCGGGCGCATCGTGATGTGCAACCGAGCCCTGCGTTGCCTGCTGGGCTACGACCTGGACGAGCTCCTCGGCCGCCCTGTCGGCGAGGTCGTGGCCGGCGACCACGAGGGCAACTACAAGACCTGGCCCGAACGCCTCGACCCCGGGGCCGAGCGGGTCACGCCCGAGCGCCGCTTCCAGCTCTGGCGCAAGGACGGCTCGACGGTCGCCGTGCGGGCCTCGAGCGTGCTCGTGCACAGCGGCGACGGCTCGGTCCGCTACGTGATCGCCCGGGCCGTCGTCGACGCCGGTCGCTGAGCTGCCCGCCGAACGCGAAAACGCCTCATCCCGGTCGCGTCCTCCGACCGGGCGAGGCGTAAACAGCAGCAGCGCGGCACGGGCTCCCGAAGGAGCCCGCGGTCACATGATTTCGGAGTGCTCCGCCTGCTCGAGGTACTGACGGACCTCAGAAGCGCGGAAGCGCCGGTGTCCCCCCAGCGTCCGGATGGCGGTGATCTTGCCCGAGCGCGCCCAACGGGTGACCGTCTTGGGGTTCACGCGGAACAGGGCGGCGACTTCCGATGGCGTAAGGAGTGCGTCTGGAGCCTGGTGCTCGTCCATGGTTGCCCTTCGTGTCCGATTGGTACTGCGAAGATACGACGGGACCGGATTGTCAGTCGATAGCCCGCGGTGACCATTTCTGCGGCACCCGAATGGGCTAGTCATTTGTCCACTTTGTGCCGGAGGCGAAATTCCGCAACCCCTGCTTCGTAGGCGTTCGCGTTGCTTGTGGGCGGCGGTACCCTCAGCCTTGAGTGAACATCTTCGACCGCATCGCGGCGGGGGACCATGAACAGGTGGTCTACTGCCACGATCGGGCGACGGGGTTGCGAGCGATCGTCGCCATTCACTCCACCGCACTCGGGCCCTCGCTCGGCGGCACCCGGTTCTACCCGTACCCCGACGACGACGCCGCCCTCACCGACGTCCTGCGCCTGTCCGAGGGCATGACGTACAAGGCCGCAGTAGCCGGCCTCGACCAGGGCGGCGGCAAGGCTGTCATCATCGGCGACCCCCGCACCGATCGCACCGACGAGCTCATGCTGGCCTACGGCCGGTTCATCGACGCTCTGGCCGGCCGCTACATCACCGCCGAGGACGTCGGCACCACCCAGGTCGACATGGACCTGCTCTCCCAGGTCACCCGCTACGTCACCGGCACCAGCGAGTCCCTCGGCGGCTCGGGCGACCCCTCGGCTGCCACCGCCTACGGCCTGGTGTCGGCCATGAAGGCCCTCCTCTTTTTGTCGTCAGGTGCCGATGACCTGAAGGGCACCCACGTGGTGGTCGCCGGGGTCGGCAAGGTCGGCAGCTACCTGGTGGGCCACCTCGTCAAGGAGGGAGTCCGGGTCACGGTCGCCGACGTCAACCCCCAGGCCGTCGAGCGCGCGCAGGCGGCGTACGACATCGACGTCGTCGCCCCCGGCGACGCCCATCGCATCCCGTGCGACATCTTCTCGCCGTGCGGCCTCGGCGCGGTCTTCACCCCGGTGACCGTTCCCGAGCTGCGGTGTTGGGCGGTGGCGGGAGCGGCCAACAACCAGCTGGCATCGCCCGAGTGCGGCCAGCTCCTGGCCGATGCCGGGGTTCTTTACGCGCCCGACTTCGTGGTGAACGCGGGCGGCATCATCAACATCGCCGAGGAGCGGTCGCCGACGGGCTACGACCACGACCGGGCGTTCGCCAACGTGACCCGCATCTACGACACCGTCCTCGACGTGTTCGACGCGGCGAAGCAGGACGGGCTCACACCCGTCGAGGCCGCCGAAGCGATCGCCCGCCGGCGCCTCGACGCCGGAGTCCACCAGATCCGCACTTTCCCGTGATTGCATCGACGTAACAGAGCAGGAGGCACGGCCGTGGCCAAGGTTCTCGACAAGGCACCGGAGGACCTCTCCTCCCTCCACCTGCACGACCGTCACACAGTGCTGGGGCTCACCGACGACGACCTCGTCGGCATGTACCGCAGCATCCTGCTCGCCCGCCGGCTCGACCAGAAGATCTGGGGGCTGAACCGTATGGGCAAGGCCGCCTTCGTCGTCAGCTGCCAGGGCCACGAGGGCGCCCAGGTCGGATCGGCGTGGGCGATCCGCAGCGGGCACGACATCGTGCTGCCCTACTACCGCGACACCGGTGTGGTGCTGACGCTGGGCATGACGCCCTACGACGTGCTGCTCGGCGTGTTCGCCCGTCCGTCGGATCCGAGCTCGGGCGGGCGCCAGATGCCCAACCACTGGGGCAGCAGGGCGCTGAACATCATCACGGGCTCGTCGCCCATCGCCACCCACATCCCCCACGCCGCGGGCATGGCGCTGGCCGCTCGCATGGACGGCAGCGACGCCGTCGCCGTCGCCTACTTCGGCGACGGGGCCGCGTCGAAGGGCGACTTCCACGAATCGCTGAACTTCGCCGGCATCCACCGCGTGCCGATGGTGCTCATCTGCGAGAACAACGGCTACGCCATCTCGGTGCCGCTGGCCAAGGAGTCGGCGGTCGAGAACATCGCCCAGCACGCGCACTCCTACGGATTCCCCGGCGTCATCGTCGACGGCAACGATCCCCTCGACGTGTACGCAGCCACCCACGCGGCGATCACGCGCGCCCGCCACGGCGAGGGCCCGACGCTCATCGAGTGCAAGACGTACCGGTACCTCGCCCACACCTCAGACGACGACGACCGCACCTACCGCACGCCCCAAGAGGTCGAGGCCTGGCGCAAGAAGGACCCGCTGCAGCGCATGAAGCAGTACGTCATCGAGCAGCGGCTGCTGTCCGAGCGCGAGGAAGAGGAACTCGAAGCCGAGATCAAAGAGGAGATCGACGACGCGGCCCGGGCCGCGGAAGCGGCCGCGGCCGCCACCGGCGAAGAGGCGTTCACGCGCGTGTTCGCCCGGCCCCTGCGTCCCATCCCCCGCGTCCCTTCGGGGCTCGGCGACCGGCCCGAGCTGCGCGTCGTGCCTGCCCTTCCCGAGGGAGGCGTCGAGAAGAACGTCATCGAGACCGTGCGCGACACGCTCCAGGAGCTGATGGCCGCCGACGAAAGGGTCATGGTGCTCGGCGAGGACGTCGGCCCGCGCGGCGGTGTCTTCCGGGCCACCGACGGCCTCCACGGCCAGTTCGGTGAGCCCCGCGTGCTCGACACGCCGCTGGCCGAGTCGAGCATCGCCGGGGTCGCCATCGGCCTGGCCCTCGCCGGCAAGCGGCCCATCGCCGAGATCCAGTTCGCCGACTTCATCCACTCCGCCTTCGATCAGCTGGTGAGCGAGGCGGCCAAGATCCACTATCGCTCGAACGGCGACTTCTCGGTGCCGCTCGTCGTGCGCACGCCGTGGGGCGGCGGGGTGCACGGCGCGCTGTATCACTCGCAGGCCATCGAGGCCTGGTACGCCCACGTGCCCGGGCTGAAGGTCGTCGCCCCGTCGACGCCCGCCGACGTCGCCGGCATGCTGCGCGAGGCCGTCGACGACCCCGACCCCGTGCTGTTCCTCGAGCACAAGAAGACGTATCGACTGGTGAAGGGGCTGGTGCCCGAGGGCGATTGGCGGGTGCCGATCGGCGTGGCCGACGTCGCGGTGGCGGGCGACGACCTCACCGTCGTCACCTACGGCCTTCACCGCCACATCTGCGCCGAGGCCGCTCTCGCGTTGCGCGAGGACGACATCTCCGTCGAGGTCGTCGACCTGCGCACGATCTCACCGCTCGACCGCGACACCGTCCTGGCGTCGGTGACCAAGACCGGCCGTCTCCTCATCGTGCACGAGGACAACGTCAGCTTCGGCGTCGGTGCCGAGGTCGCCGCCTTCGTGGCGGAGGAGGCCTTCTACGACCTCGACTGCCCCATCCGCCGTCTGGCCATGCCCGACGTCCCGGCCATGCCCTTCGCCGCCCCCATGGAAGCCGCCGTCAGTGTCGGCCCCGAGGCCGTCATCGCCGCCATCAAGGACATGGCCGCCCACTAGATGCGAGGGGCGCACCCGGTCTCGAGGAAATAGGGGTCGAATTTCGACCCCTATTTCCTCGAGATGTCGGGGTCAGGGTGCGCTAGGCGTGCAGGGGTCCGACGTGCTCGGGGCCGTCGGCGTGTGGTTGGGGCTGGCGAGGACGTTGTTCTCACCGGTGCCGTCGGGGGACGGGTTGGTGCTGTTGTTGTAGCCGGCGGGGTTGTAGTCGCCGTTCGAGCAGCCGACGATCGTCGGGCCGCCGTCGCTGCTGTCCAAGCCGATGTAGCCGGCACCCGCGCCCGGGTTGCTCGCCGAGCCATCGGCGACGACGTAGCCGGACTGCGTGGCCGCGTCGCCATGAGCGGAGGCACACCCGAGCGGCGTGCTCACCGAGCCGGTGCCACCGGTGCCGGCGGGACTCACACCGGTGGTACACGTCGACGTCGCCTGGGCCGCCGGTACCGCCAGCAGGCCGCCGACGCCGAGGGCGGCGCCCGCGAACACCGTGATCAACAGTTTGCGCACTTCTCAGTCTCTCCTTGATCGGGATTTCGACTGGCGGGTCGCCGAGACATAACGCGGGCGCGCGCGGACGAGCCGTTACGGCTGTCCTTGCAGAGCCCACCCCCTGGTCACGTCGTCGCCACTGGAGCCCGCGGCTAGTGCGGCGTCAGACGGAGTCGTCCCACCGGGCAATCAGACAATTCTCCACAAACCGTGCAAATCCTCCCACGGCCTGGAAATTGTCGTAGGGCTAGAGGACGCTCGCTGGTTCTCGGTTTTCCTCTGCGGGCGTCTCGTCCTTGGGCTCGTCGTCGGGCTTGCGACGGCGGACGTTGGGGCGGCCGAGGACGACGGCGACGAACAGGGCGCAGGCGACGATCACGGCGAGGACGACGGCGGCAATGGTGGGACCGCGCAGGTGATTGCGGCGCCGGTCGGCGGCGGGGTTCAGGCGGAAGTCGCGCAGCAGACGGAACTGGCGGTCGGTGAGGAGGGGTCCGCCACCGGTCGCCTCGTCACGCACGAAGACGGCACTGTTGCCCTTACGGGGCACGTAGATGTCGACGATGCCCTCGGGCACCGTGGTGTGCACCTGCCAGACCTGGACGGGCTTGTCGTTGCGGAACTTGGGATCGGGTGAGCGGTAGGAGGCGAGGGTGACCTTGGGAGCGACGACCACGCCGGTGAAGCCGAGGTGGGTGACGGCCTTGCGGGCGAAGGTGCGAGCGTCCTGCTGGGTCATCGCCGGCTGGCTGCACGCCACGCACGTGAACACGAGCAGGCCGGTGAGCAGCCACGTCGTCCGCCGGGTACCCCTCAATCCGGTCCTCCGCAGCGCTCGATGGTTCGCCTCCGGTTCTCGGCCAACTCGTCCAGAGAACTGTTGATGGTACGGGCGACGATGTCCACGAGGTCGTCAGGGTCGAACGGTTTGGTGATGTAGTCGAGGGCACCGGACGTGAGCGCCCGCACGATGTCGCGGTCGCTCGACTTGGCCGACACCACGACGACTCGAGGGGCGTCTTCCCGCTCCGAGAGCGAGCGAAGGACACCCCAGCCGTCCATGACCGGCATCATGATGTCCAGGAGCACGACGTCGGGATTCGACTCGTCGATCTTCGTCAGCGCCGACTCGCCGTCGGCCGCCAGCACCGTCTGGTAGCCGGCCGCCTCCAGGTTGACGCGCAGCAACAGCAGCACATCCGGCTCGTCGTCGACGATGAGAACGCGACCCGACATCAGATGAGCCGAACCGCTCCCTCGCCGGGGACGACCTCGCCGATCTCGACTGACGACGCGCCGTGGGAGCGCACGACGTCGTGGGCCCGCATCACGTCGCCGGACGCGATGACGGCGACCATGCCGATGCCCATGTTGAACACACGAGCCATCTCGTCGTCGGCGACGTCGCCGAGGCGCTGGATCTCGCCGAAGATCCGCGGGACCTCCCACGCACTCCGGCGGACGACGGCGTCGCATGTGTCGGGGAGCACGCGGGGGAGGTTGCCGACGAGGCCGCCGCCGGTGATGTGGGCAAAGCCGTGCACGTCGACCTCACGACCCAGGGCGCCGAGGGCGGGCGCATAGATGTCCGACGGCTTCAGTAGCTCGTCGGCGAGGGAGTGGTGGGCGCCGGCCCACGCCGGGCCGTCGAGATCGCGGCCGCCGACGTCGAAGAGCACGCGCCGGGCCAGGGAATACCCGTTGCTGCGCAGGCCGTCGGAGCGCAGACCGATGAGGCGGTCGCCGGGCACGATGCCTTCGCCGCTGACGAGGCGATTGCGTTCGGCCACGCCGACGGTGAAGCCGACGAGGTCGAAGTCGCCCGGGTCGAGGGCGCCGGGGTGCTCGGCCATCTCGCCGCCGATCAGCGCGCACCCCGCCTGGCGGCAGCCGTCGACGATGCCGGTGACCAGCTGCTCGACCTGATCGGGCTCGAGCTTGCCGACGGCGATGTAGTCGAGGAAGAACAGCGGCTCGGCACCGAGGGCGGCGATGTCGTCCACGCACATGGCGACCAGGTCGATGCCGATGGTGGTGAAGCGGCCGGTGGCTTGAGCCACGAGGAGCTTGGTCCCCACGCCGTCGGTGGACGACACCAGGATCGGATCGCGGTAGCGGCTCTTGTCGAAGGCGAACAGCCCGCCGAAGCCGCCGATGTCGCCGACAACTTCGGGGCGGAACGTCGAGCGCACCCGGTCGCGAATGCGGGCGACCGCTTCGTCGCCGGCGGCGATGCTTACGCCGGCAGCCTCGTACGACTCACCCACTGATTGTTCGAGGGGCAACCTCGATGCCACTCGACGGGAGGTCGGCGCCGTCAACTGCAATGTCGTCCTCAACTGCATCGCCACCTTGGGCGGACGCCATGGCCGGGACGTCGATGGGGTACTCGCCGGTGAGGCACGCCGTGCAGAACCCGGAACGGGCGGTCCCGGTGGCCGTCACCAGGCGGTCGAGCTCGAGGTAGGCGAGGGAGTCGGAACCGAGGTACTCGCGGATCTCGCCCACCGACATGCTGGCAGCGAGCAGCTCGGTGCGGGTGCCGAAGTCCATCCCGAAGAAGCAGGGCCAGGCGACCGGCGGCAACGAGATGCGCAGATGGACCTCGGTGGCGCCGGCCTCTCGCAACATGCGGACGAGGGCCCGCTGCGTGGTGCCCCGGACGACGGAGTCGTCGACGACGACAACGCGCTTGCCGGCGATGTTCTCGCGGATGGGGTTGAGCTTCATGCGCACACCGACGTCGCGCTCGTCCTGGCTCGGAGCGATGAACGTGCGGCCGATGTAGCGGTTCTTCACCAGCCCGTGTCCGAAGGTGATGCCCGACTTGCGGGCATACCCCTCGGCCGCGGGGATGCCGGACTCGGGAACCGGCATCACCATGTCGGCGTCGACGGGCGCCTGCTCGGCCAGGAGCTCGCCCATGCGCTGGCGGGCGGTGTGCACGGTCTGGCCATAGAGCTGGCTGTCGGGCCGTGCGAAGTAGACCATCTCGAACAGGCACAGCTTCGGGTCGATGGCCTCACGCGGGAACGGGTGCAGCGAGCGGATGCCGGTGGCGTCGACGACGACCATCTCGCCGGGCTCGAGCTCGCGCACGAAGTGGGCGTCGACGATGTCGAGGGCGGGGGTCTCCGACGCCAGGACCCAGCCGCCGGGCAGACGCCCGAGGCACAGCGGCCGGAACCCGTTCGGATCGCGCGCGCCGATGAGGTGACCGTCGTCCATGATCACGAACGAGAACGCGCCCTTGAGCCGAGGCAGCACCTTCATCAGCGCCCGCTCGAGGTCACGACCGTCGCTGAGGCGTCCCTCGCCGTCGGCGATCATGGCGTCGGACATCAGCTCGGCGACGACGTCGCTGTCGCTCGTGACCGTGCCGCTCAGGGTGCCGGTCTCGGCCGCGAGGGCCGTGGTGTTCACGAGGTTTCCGTTGTGACCGAGGGCGAAGCCCGCCTCCCCCACCGAGCGGTAGATCGGCTGGGCGTTGTCCCAGGAGCTCGAGCCGGTGGTGGAGTACCGCACGTGGCCGATGGCCAGATGACCCTGGAGTGGCGCCAGGGTGCGGCTGTCGAAGGCGTTGATCACCAACCCCATGTCCTTGACGACGGTGATCGTGTCGCCGTCGCTGACCGCCATACCCGCCGACTCCTGGCCGCGGTGCTGCAGGGCGTGCAGGCCGCGGTAGGTCAGGTGGGCGACGGGCTGGCCGGGTGCGTAGACACCGAAGACACCGCAGAAATCGCGCGGTGCATCATCCGAAACGGTCGGCGGAGGCACGTCCCCAGTTTCGCGCAGGGCCACCGTCAACCGGCTCACCGCCGGTTGTGTCTCAGTACGCCGAAGACCGACGGACCAGGACGGTCGGAATGGTCATGGCCAGGTACCAGAGGTCCTTGCGCACCGACCACGTGTCGACGTAGGCGAGGTCGAGCTTGATCATGTCGTCGTAGGCGACGGTGTGGCCGCCGGCGACCTGCCACGGGCCGGTGATCCCCGGCTTCACGCGGTGACGCCTCGACGCGATCTCGTCGAAGTCCTCGGGATCGACGGGCAGCGGCCTCGGGCCGACGAGGCTCATGTCGCCCTTGAGGACGTTGACCAGCTGCGGCAGCTCGTCGAGCGACAGCCGGCGGATCATGCTGCCGACGGGCGTGACGCGCGGATCGCCGGGCAGCTTGAACAGCAGACCGCTGGCGACGTTCTCACTCGCGTACTGCTCGGTGAGCTTGTCGGCGCCGACAACCATCGAGCGGAACTTCCAGATCGTGAACTCTTCGTTGTCGCGACCGACACGCTTCTGGCGGTAGATGACCGGACGGCCGTCGTACAAGAGGATCGCCAGCGACACGAGCATGAGCACCGGTGCGAGGAACATCAGCAGGAGCGCGGAGCCCACGATGTCGATGAGGCGCTTGCCCCAGAAGAGCTTCGAGGCGTTCGCACGGCGCAGGGAGAGCACGCCGAGATCGCCGATCCTCGAGCCGTGGCCGGGCTGAACGCCGACGGGGAGGACGAGGTGCACCTCGACGGGACGGCCGTCGGCCCACCGCAGGCACTCCTCGACGAGCGCCTCGTCGTGGGCGTCGGCCGCGACGAGGATGTGGCCGACGGCGCCGGACTGCAGCAAGGCGCGCGCCCGCGAGCGCTCGCCGTTGGTGTTGGTGGGCGCGAACGTCGCCGCGACCTCCAGGCCCGCTTCGGGGAAGGCCTTGATGCGCCGGGCGATGGTGTGGGTGCGGGACGGAGCACCGACGAGCAGGACGCCGGTCAGGCCCTCGCGCCGGCGCCGGCGGGCCGACACCGAGACCCACGCAATGGAGCGGACGAGGGTGAGCGCCAACGCCACGCCGAGGACCGGTGCAAGCAGGGAGGTGCCGTGGTGGCCGGCGACCACGAGTGCGGTCGCAACGGCGAGGAGGGGATACGGCAGCAGGCGCAGGTACCACGCGATGCCCTGAGCATCGAGTGAGCGATCGCTGTACAGGTTGGTCAGCCGGCCGACGGCGAGGAATGCCGCGGCGGCGACGATGGCGGCGACCGCCGTCGCCCCAGCCAGCAGGCTGGCGACAAGGACGATCACCCCGTCGACGACGAACACGCCCAGCCGCGGCGCTGATGCATGCACGGCCTCGATGGCGCGTGCCGACCACGGGAGCTTGGTAGACCTGACCTCGAGCGGCGTCGCCAGCATCACGTCGCGCTCTGCGTGGCGCCGTGCAGAAGGCCAAAAGCTGCTTACGGCTGCTTTACCCATCGAACCCCTACGTCCTGTAGCGAAACCGGACGGACACCCGAAACCCCCCCCGGGGTTCGACGAATGTCTAGTCCGATCAGACTAGTGCAATCCAACCGGGGACCCTTTTCGGCCAGTTTCTACCCTTCGACGGCCAGGGAGACGATTCCTTCCCGCCGAGTACGCTCCGCCGCCAGTGAGCATCCGGAGCGTCGCCACGGAGTCGTCCACTGCGCGCGCTGTGCGTGGTCGCAACTGAGCGTGCTCGACCTCCACACCCACTCGACGGCCTCGGACGGCTCCGACCCGCCCGAGCGCATCCCCGAGCTGGCCCACGCCGCCGGCTGCCATGCCGTCGCCCTGACCGACCACGACCGCCTCGACGGCCTCGACGTCGCCGAGCGCCGGGCCGCGGAGCTGGGCGTGGGGTTCGTGCGGGGGTGCGAGATCTCGTGTGCGGTGCCCAAGGGCACGATGCACCTGCTGATCTACTTCGTCGACGGCGACGGCGGCGCCCTCGGCGAGGAGCTGCGCCGTCTCCAGCAGGCACGCGACGAGCGCAACGAGCGCATGCTCGAGCGGCTCTCCTCCGAGCTCGGTCTTCCGATCACGCCCGAGGAGGTCGAGCAGGAAGCCGGCGGCAAGGGGATCGGCCGGCCGCACGTGGCCGCCGTGCTGGTGCGCAAGGGCGTCGTGAGCACGATCCAGGAGGCGTTCGACGTGTACCTGGCCAAGGGCAAGCCCGGCTACGTCGAGAAGACCCGCTTACACCCCCAGGACGCCATCCGCATCACCCGCCAGTCGGGCGCCGTGCCCGTGCTCGCCCATCCGCTGAGCCTGGGCCTCGAGCCGAACGAGTTGGAGGCGCTGATCCGAGAGCTCGCGGGCGACGGGCTCGCCGGCATCGAGGCCATCTACGGCCGGTACGACCCCGCTGAGCGCGAGGGGCTGGCCAACCTCGGCCGCCGCCACGGTCTGGTGGTGACGGGCGGCTCCGACCACCACGGGACCTACAAGCCCGACCTCCAGGTCGGCGTTGGGCACGGCGACCTCGACGTCCCCGACGACATCCTCGAGGAGCTCGCGGCCCGCCGGGGGTGAGCACGCGGATCACCGTCGTCGTCCCGACGTTTCGACGTCCCGACGGTCTGGCTCGGGCGCTCGGTGCCCTACGCGAACAACACGATCCGCAGGTGCCGTGGGAGTTGGTCGTGGTCGACAACGACGACGCGCCTGGCGCGGACTCGGTGTTCTCGACGATCACGGCGGGCTGGGACGCGCCCGCTCGCCTGGTGCGCGAAACGCGCCGCGGCGCGGCGTGGGCGCGCAACGCGGGCATCGCGGCCGCCGAAGGCGACGTCATCGCCTTCCTCGACGACGACGTCGTGCCCGACCACAACTGGCTGTCCCGGCTGGTGGCGCCGGTGCTGGCGGGCCGATGCGACGGAACGGGTGGGCTCGTGCGGCTCGACCCGACGGTCGCGGTCCCGGACTGGCTCGGCGGCGACTGGCGTGGGTACCTGTCCGAATACAGCCGAGGCGACGCCGAACACGACATCGACGAGAGCGACTACGTCCTCAGCGCCAGCGCTGCCTTTCGCACCGACCTGCTGCGCCAAGTCGGAGGGTTCGACCCCGCGCTCGGGCCGCGTCCGGGGGTGCCGATGGTCGACGACGACATCGACCTCTGCCGGCGGGTGATCGGCGCGGGCGGCCGCATCCGGTACGTGCCCGACGCCGTCGTCGTGCACGAGCTGCCCGCGCACCGGCTGACGCGCACCTACATGCTGCGGCGCACCTACGCGCAGGGCCGCTCGGACTGGCTGCTCGACCGCGAGATCAACGCCCAGCGCCCGTTGGGCGGGGCCCAAGGCATCGCCGTGCACCTCGGACGACTGCTGGGCGAGCGTGTGCGCGAGGGCCTGTGGCACCCCGAGGTGGCGATGGGCGCCGTGTTTTCCGTCAGCCAGACGGTGGGGTTCCTGCGCGAAGCGGCGGCCGCCAAACTGGCGCGCCGCTGACGCGGCGTTACTTCACTACTTCTTGACCGAAGCCTTGGCGGCCGCCGTGCTCACCGCAATGGTCGTCGGCACCGGCGCCGGCAGCCCGCCCAGCGTCGTCCACCCCCTTGCCTTCAGCAACGCGCTCTCCACCGGCGCTCCCGCGGGGGTCGGCGTGTAGGTCGTGAAGTCGTTGATGAGGGCGTACTGGGCGGGGAGCTGGTACCACTTGAACGCCAGCCAGCCGATGCCGAGGTTTTCGGCGTAGTTGATGACGTTCTGGTTGTAGAGGGCGGTGCCCGACCGGGTGCCGAACTCGGTGATGGCGAGCGGGTAGCGAGCAGCGACGGGCGGAAGGACCTTGTCGATGTTCGCCGGCAACGGACCGGTCTCCGGGGCGTTGTAGACGTGCGTGCCGTAGACGATGCCGTACCCGTCGACCGGACGGCGCAGGGAGACGTCGGCGTTGAACGCCCAGCCCGTGCCACTCACGAACAGCACGTTGGTGGCGCCGGTGGCGCGCACGGTGTCGTACAGCTGCTGCATACCGACGGCGTGCCACGCCGGGGACCCGACCATGCCGCCGTCATGCCACACGACCTCGCTGATGTCGTGTGGCTCGTTGTACAAGTCGAAAGCAACCAGCGGGTTGTTCTTGTAATGCGTGGCGACCTGCGTCCAGAACGTGATCGAGAGATCGTCGGCCATCGGCGCCAGCGCGCCAGTGCCGCAGGACTGGCCGGAGTTCGAGCGTGAAAGCGTCAACACCGCGACCATGCCGCGGCTCGTGATCGACTGCACGGCGCTGTCGAGTCGCGACATGTACGTCGGGTCGTAGAGGCAACTGTTGGACAGCCACTGCATCTGGTCGAGGGGCAGCCGGACCGTCGTGGCGCCCCACATGTACATGGCCTGGAAGTCGTTGTCACTCAGGAAGTAGTTGCCGGTCGGCTTGAACTGGAAGCCGTCGCGGACGACGCCGCGCGGGACGAACTGGTTGCCGTCAGGAGCGACGATCTTGTTCCCGGCGGTGGTGTAGCCGGGCGTGGTCACCTGCAGCGACATCCAGTCGAGATACACGGGCTGCGGCGTGTAGCCAACCGCGGGGAGGGTCTGGATGCCCCAGGTGGGGCTCCCGGTCACTCGCACGGGCATGGACACCGTGTGCCACGGGCTGTTGAAGAGAACAGTCGTGCCGACCTGCTGGCCGTTGAGCGTGAGCGCCACACGCGCCGCGTCACCGCGCAGGCGGAAGTTCAACGTGTACGAACCGGGGACGGTGGTCGTCGCGACGGAGGCGCCGTCGCTGCCCAGCATGATCGCCGTGCCGTTGGTGGCCGACGGGTCGTTGACCTGTGTCCAGTTGCCGGAGAACTGCTGCCCTTCCACCGGCGCCACACCGGGCGCAGCCGGCGCGGCGTCGGCGCTGGAACCAGGTAGGGCGCTCACGATGGCGAGGACCGCGCCGACGAGCAGCGCCAGCACCAGGACCCCGACGATCCGCGTGCGGCCCGAGCCCCTAAAGCGCGTTCTGCTCATGAACCGTCTTCCTCCCCAGCTGTCGACACTCCCATATGTCGTGCGATTTGGCCGGGGAGTTGAACAAATTGTGCATGAAAGCCCACGGTTGACGCCAGGATCGACGGCGCCGACGTCACGTTTGCGCCACCGACAGCGAGCGAAAACGGCCTAGACAAGCGAGGCGTAAAGCTCGTCGAGCCGCTGGGCGCAGCGGCGGGCGTCGAATTGCTGCACCCAGTCGGGACCGGCCTTGCCGAGACGCTCGGCCAGGGCGCGATCTCTGAGCACGGTGACCAGGGCATCGCCGAGGGCGGCGGCGTCGTTCTCGGGCACCACCAGCGCCGTCTCGCCGTCGCGCACGAACTCGGGGATACCACCGTGCGCCGTGGTGACGACCGGCCGGCCGCTGGCCTGGGCCTCGAGGTTCACGATGAGCAGGCTTTCGACCGAGTCGTCAGGCGCGGTCCGGCTCGGGCTCACGACCGCGTAGGAGCGACGGATGGCCTCGCGAACCTCGGCGTGACTCGGCCGCAACACGACCTCCACGCCATCGCCGCCGGAACGGGCCAGCCCCTCGAGAGGACCGAAGCCGAGGATCCGCAGCCGAGCTTCGGGGACCTGGCGTTGCACGTCGGGCCACGCGGCCAGGAGGACATCAAGTCCTTTCTTCTCGACGAAACGACCGACGAAGACGACCTCGGGGGCACCGCTGGGAAGCGGCGTGGGACGGAACTGCTCGGTGTCGACACCGGACGGAATGACGTGGACGCGCTCGCTCGGAAAGCCGTTGGCCACGGCCACGTCGGCGAGGAACTGCGATGGCACGACGACGGCGTCGATCCATGGGATCGAAGTCGCGTATCGGTCCGGGTGGGCCTCGAAGGCGCCCGTGATGTCGTGCCCGTGCAATGACAGCACGAGGGGGATTCGTAGCCGCCGGCGCGTCCCCATGACCTCGTGGAGGCGATAGCCGTGGTGGACGTGGATGACGCCGACCGAATGGCGCCACACCACCGTCATGAGCCGCGCCGTGACGGCCTGCTTCCGGACGCGGTGAGGGAGCCGCGCCAGTGACACCAACGGTTCGTAAGGAAAGAGGTCCGTGTTCTCGACCGCTTCGCTGGATACAACCGGACCCGAACAGCGACTCTTGGTCACCACGTCGTAAACGAAGGGCTCGGAAAGCGGGAGCCAACGCTGCATGAAATGCAGCACCCGGCGTTTCGGGGCTTTCGGCGTCACCGGGGCGCTGTACGTCCGACCGTCCTCAGCGTGCAATATGCACTGCTGAGAAGGTGCGCTGGCGCTGACCGTCGTACTTTTGCTCTACCCATCGACTCGAATCGAAACGGATCCTGGATGGCGACTCATCGACCTGAGAAAGACCCGTCGACGCGCGATGCAACAGACGATATGGCAACACGCGAGGGCGAGGTCCTGACTCCCAACTTTGGTTGGGACGAGTGGGACAAAGGCCGCGACACGGTCGCCGTACGGAACTGGACGATCTGGGACGCGCTGAAGGCATACTCACCGCGGAACCTGGTGTTCGCCCTGATCCTCGGCATCCTGGCGGCGGCCGCCGGGGGCCTTATCGCTTTCAAACAACCCGCGGTGTACTCGGCCCAGACCCAGATGATCATCGATCAGCCGAGGCAGGTCATCCTTTCGAAGGACAACGGCGCCATCCTCAAGCTGGCCGTCCTGAAGATCAAGTACGTCGACCTCGCCAAGAGCCCGGGCATCGCCGGGCAGGCAGCGCAGGCACTCGGACTGCCCCAGGATCGGGTCACCAACAACATCGTGGTGTCGGCGTTGCCGACCGACCTCCTTCTCTCGGTGACCGCGCAGCAGCCCACGGCGGCAGGGGCCCGGCGGATGTCGACCGCCGTCAGCACGGCGATCATCACCTACGCCGATCAAGAACAGGCTCACCTCGGCGTCGCTCCGGGCGACCGCTACAACTTCTCGGTCGTGCAGGCGGCGTCGGCCCAGAAGATCCAGCCCACCGCCAACAAGGCCCTGCAGGCCGCAGTCGGGCTCGGCGTCTTGGGCTTCATCCTCGCTTACGTGATCCTGCAGCTGCTCGCGCCCAGACCCCGCTGATCTCATGCCCGCTCCGCTGGTAACAGCGGTCCTGATCGCCGCACTCGGGTACATCGTTTGGGCGCCGCTGGAGCGAGCGCTCGTCGCTTACCTCGCGGTCATCGTCCTCCTGCCGGCCGCGCTGACGCTGCCGAACGCGCTGGTGTCAGTCCTGACGTTGCACCGCCTGGCGATCCTCGCCCTCGGACTGCGAGTCGGTATCGGCATCCGGCGCCGCGAGGTCTCGAGCGATGTGCTGCGCCCGACGGCAGTGCACGCCGCATTCTTCGTCTTCGTCGCTGTCGCGCTGGTGAACGGTGTGCTCTTGGCCGCACCGCTGACGTCGACCACATCGGCGGTCAACAGCTGGCTCGGCATCGTCGACCAGTTCCTCGTCTTCGTGGTGATCGTCGCCGTCTTGCGCGGCCTAAAAGACACGCGCCACGTGGCGCGATCGTTCGCGGTCATGGTCGGGATCATGGCGGGGATCGCAATCCTCGAGCGCTTCACAGGTGTGAGCTGGGCCAAGCTCGTGCTCGAGAAGATGCCGGGCACCGCCAAGGTGCTCAACGCCACCCCCTTGTCCGTGCGCGGAGGCGGCTTTCGGGTCCGCGCCGCAGCCGAGTTCGCTCTCCAGTTCGCGTGGATCGCCGCCATGGCGCTCCCGCTCGTGGCAGTCGTCGCCCTCCGTACCAAACGGTGGGCGCTGCGCCTCGTGCCGTTCGCATTGGTGTTGGCGATCTATTGGTCCAACAGCCGCAGCGCCCTTCCTGCGCTGGCCGTCATCGCCGCCATCATCGTCATCTTTGGCGGTAACCGTCGGGTCACCACGATCGGCCTCGTGCTCTTGGCCGTCGGCGGGTTGCTGTGGTTCGGCGTGCCATCGATCCGGGCGCCGTTCCATGGCGAGCGCCAGACCAATTCGAGCCAGATTCGCTCGACGCGCCTGCCCGAGATCACCGACATCGTTCGCCACCGTCCGTATCGCGGCCTCGGATTCAACGGTCTCGACACCTTCGGGTTCCCCACGACAGACGCGAGTTGGCTCCTTTTGTACGCCGAGCTCGGCGCGATCGGCGCGGCTGCGTTTGCCGCCCTGATCGTCGTCCTTTTGGCCTCGTCCATCGGCGGCCTCAGAGGGCCGCCGGGGTGGGACCGACTGGTTTCTGCGGCCGCAATCGCCGCCATCGTCGCCGGCTTGATCGGCGGCTTCGCGTTCGACCTCTTCAGCTTGGCCGGTTCGGCGAATCTGTTCTGGGCCATCGCCGCGTTCGCCGTGGTGGCGGCCGAGCGCCCGGGAGTGCCGCACTTCCGGACCGGGTGGTCACCGATTCGCGTGGCTGGCGCCATCGTGGCCGTCATCGCCGGCCTGACGATCGCGACGGTCGTGCCCGTCCACGCCGACGTCGTCACGCCCTTCGACTCCCTGCCCATCGACACGGTCATCCAGTCCGCCGGGGGCGCCACCTACCAGGGAACCTTCTGGCGAAACGACGCGTGCGGCGTGGCCAAAGCGGTCAAGCTGCCGCACGGCGTGAACCTTGACTGCAATATTCGGTTCCAGACACCTGGGTACGGCCAGCTACGAGTGGACGCCCCGTCGCTCACCGCGGCGCGAGCAGGAATGCAGAAGATCGAGAGCGCCCTCGAGCAACACATCTACGGCGTTCGGTTGCACGCCTCCAGTGAGGAGTCGGGCCGGCCCACGTGGGCGCGGACGGCACCGGTCTGGCTCGGCGTCGGTGGTCTTCTCATCGCCATCTTTCTCCCCGTTCCGATCCGGGAGGGCAAGGACGAGGTCGAGGAAACCGAGCTGGCGACCGGCGAGCTAGCGCCGTACGAACCGACCCTGGTCGACCGGTAGACGCCGCGCTTCGAGGGCGCCGACGATCGAGCCCGCGAGCTTGGCGCTGTTGGCGGCGACGCCCGTCTTGTAGCGCCGCTTAACGTCGCGACCGACCGCGTACACACCCCGCCGCCACAGGATGTCCTTCAGGATGCGAGCGCCGGCGGGCCGGTCGATGCGCATGGCTTTGACCGCGAAGGCGCCACTGCCCAAGCCGTAGCCGTACTGCGACCGGAGGTACTGGCGACGCGACCTCCACTGCTCGTGGACCACCAGCGCCGCGGGCTCGTACCGGCCGCTCCAGCCCGCGTGCAGGATCCGCCAGAAGGCATCGTGGTCCTCGGTGCCGGCCCAGTGGGTGCCGACGCCGAGCAACTCGTCGAAGCCGCCGGCGGTCTCGAGGGCGGCGCGGCGAACGGCGAAGTTGGCTCCGTGTCCGAGCCCCGCGGGGTCGACACCGAATTCGAACGTGCGGGGCTCCTCGCCACCGCCCACGGAGAGCTTTGGCCCCTCGGCCCGGTCGGCCTCGACGCGACCGGTGACGAAACCGACTCGCGGGTCGGCACGGAACGCGGCCTCGACCGCGTCGGCCCAGCCCGGCGCCGGCCGGCAGTCGTCGTCGGTAAATGCGATCAGGGGAGCCGTCGACGCCTGCACGCCGAGGTTCCGCGCCCGCGCCAGTCCTGCCAGCTCGGACCGGACGACCGTGAAGTGGGGAAAGCGCGCTGCGACCTCTGCCACTCGCGGATCCGTCGACGCAGAGTCGACGAACACGGCTTCATCGTCGGCGCGCTTGGCGGCGTCGATGGCGGACAAGGCTTCGGCGAGGAAGTCGGGGCGGTTGCGTGAGCAGATCACGATCGCCAGCTTCGGGGTGCCCATCAGCGCGGCCCCGATCGTGCGAGGGGCGGCCTGGAGTCGAACCTGGACAGGAACGCCCTGATGAATCCGAGCGATGCGCCGGCCACCCGCGCGAGAGCGAACACCACGGCGTATTCGTTGCGCCGGACGATGTGTGACGGCAGCGGTCGAAGCGCGTTGCGCCAGAGGTACTCGGCGGCAAGGGCTTTGGCTCGCGTGCGGTCGGAGCGCGTGAGGCGGGCGAGCCTGGCGCCCTGGCCGATGCCGTAGGACCACTCGAGACGCGCCAAGTCGTTCCGCGTCCGCCACTGGTCGTGCCATCCGAGGACGGAGGGTTCGTAGCGACCGATGCAGCCGGCCGCGAACAACCGGTCGATCAGGTCACCGTCTTCGGCGGCCCGAAACGGCGCCCCCGGACCCAGCCGCTCATCGAAGCCCCCGACCCGCTCGAAGGCGGACCGGCGCACGGCCATGTTGGCGCTGTGGCCCAACGTCCCGCCCAACGAGGGGGTGAGCGTCGCCGGCTCGGTCTCGCCCTTCACTGAAACCGGCCTGCCGTATCCCTGCTGATCCTCGGGAACCTCGAGCCGTCCGGTCACGAACTCGATCTCGGGGTGGGCGGCGAAAGCCTCGATGATCGCCTCTGCCCACTCCGGCGCGACCCGAACGTCGTCGTCGACAAAGGCGACAATCTCGTGGGCCGCGTCGGAGGCGCCGAGGTTGCGCTGATACGAGGCACCGGGTCGCGAACGCAGGTGCCGCGCCTTGGACTCGGCCGTCATCGCATCGATGGCTGCGTCGGGAGCACCCGAGTCGGCCACGATCAATTCGTCGCCCGCGCGCAACGAAATCGACAGCGATTCGAGACAGCGCACGAGCAGGTGGGGCCGATTGCGCGTCGGAACAACGACACTGAGGCCGGTGTCGCTCACCGTCTGATCGTGAGCCACCAGCTGGTGCCGCGCGGGTCGACCGTCTGCATCGCGGGCCGCTGCCAGAGGGAGTCCAGGCGAGCACGCAGCTGAGGCTGGTCGGTGACGTAGTTGCTGGGCAGCAACGGGACGATCCACGGCGCGGGCGCGAGGAGATACGCCGCCAGCAGGTATTGCTCGGAGTAGTAGCGGTCAGCCCAGTTCGGGAAGTAGTCGAAGGGCAGAAGCACGTCGTCGACCCCGACGACCACGCCCGACGGAAGCTCGGGAAGGACATCGAGGAAGAAGGCCACCGCGTCCGAGTTCATGAACGTGCGATGCGAGCCGTCCATGAGGACGATGTCGCCTGGCTCCAAGCCCGCGAACACGCCGAGGTCGACGGACTCGAGCGGCTGGCGGATCACGCTGTCACACAGCCGGTCGACGGTGGCGCGGGGGTTCGGGTCGATCGACGTGATCGTCGTGGCGAGCGACCCGTCGGCCTTGGCCCGTGCCGCGAACATCGTCGAGAACCCCGAGCCCACCTCGATGTAGCGCTTCGGCCGGTGCATGCGGACGAAGCCGTAGATCGCCACGCCATCGACGCCTGAACAGAACCGGTTTCTCCAGAACAACGAACCGTCGCCCGGGTCTTCGGTTGGTATGCGAGCCAGGTCGTCGGCGTACTCGCCGAGTCGGTCGAGCACGGCGGCAAAGTCTCCGTCGTGCTCGGCCATCAACGCCGTGAGGCGAGGGTGCGGCGGGCGACCGTATCCGTACCGCGGCACGTCCTGCGCGCTCGTCGGATACTCGAGGCCGATGTACTGCCGCTGGTGAAACCGCTCCGCGAGGTGCAACCCGAGCTCGCCGATCTTGCCGCGCAGCCGAGCCATCGACGACGGCGGCGTGGACGGGTCCCCGGTCATGGACGCGCGGGGCGGACGCCATGGACAGCGATGGCCCGCTCGTAGACAGCGTGAATCGTCGGGACAACGGCGGCCGTGGTGCGCTTCTGCTCGGCGAATCGCCTTCCGGCCTCGGCGAGCTGCCCAGCCAGCACGGGGTCAGACAGCAGGCGGTCGAGAGAGTCGGCGAGTGCAGACACCGACCCGGCGGCCACGACCTCGCCGCCGCCCGATTCGTCGACGAACTCCCGTAGACCCGGCTCAGTGCTGACGATCACGGGACGTCCCACGAGGGCCGCCTCGATCGGGGTCGTCGGCGCGCCTTCGGTGTAGATGCTCGGCACGACAACCACGCGAGCGCTGGCAAACAGCGACTGGACCTCGCCTTGGGCGACCTTGCCGAGCATGCGCACACGGTCGGCTCCAAGTCGCTGTTGGAGGGCCGAGACCGCCGCCGCCTCGGGCCCGTCGCCCGCGACGACCAGCCTCGTTCTTTCGTGGCGGCCAGCGATCTGAGCGAAGGCTTCGAGCAGCACCGGTATTCCTTTTTCGCGACTCAGCCGGCTCGCCACGACGACGTCGGTGGCTTCACCGACCGGGCGCTCGTGCACCGAAGCCGGCGGCGCAGCAGCAAACTGCGGAACGTGGGCCACGTTGGGGAAGCCAGCGGCCCCGAGTTTGGCCGTCATGTGTTGCGAGACACCGATGACGACGTCGACACGCTGGCGAACGACCCGGCGCTGGAAGCCCGACAGAGGGATCGTCACGACCTCGCGAAACCCGCGCTGCGGGCGATCAGGGACACCCAGGAGCCGATGCTCGTGCACCGTCATCACCGTGGGGACGCCGGCCGGAACGCCGAGGACGGACACCGAGAGCTCGCGGAGGACGTTGTGGTGGTGCACGACGTCGGGCCGGAAGCGCTCCGCTCGCTCGCGCACGGCACGGCGGGCACGCGGGTCCCAGAGATCGAGAGCCTTGCCGAAACCCTCGTGGGTGATCTCACCAGCGAAGACGTCCACGTCGTCGCCGGCTGCTTCCAACGCCGCCGCGAGTCGTCCGACATGTGCTTCTGCACCCCAGCCCGATTCGATCGGCAAGTCGTTGACCATCAGGACGCGCATCGCCGGGCCAGTACGCTAACGGCCCTTGGCCGGTAAGGAAGATGCTCGAGACATGCGCTCGTACTGGGACGAGGGCGCGCGGAAGAACGCCGTCTGGTACGTCGACACCAGCCTCGACTACGACGAACCCGATCTCGAGCGGTTCTTCGAGACCGGCAAGACGATCGTCAGCGAGGCCCTGGACGACGCACCGGTCCGGCCCAGTGGGAGCGGCCTCGCCGTCGAGATCGGCTGCGGACTCGGACGCATCTGCCAAGCGCTGACCGCCCGGTTCGACCGCGTCATCGGTGTCGATATCTCGCCGGAGATGCTCAAGCGGGCGCGCGAGTACGTGCAGGACCCGAAGGTCGAGTTCGTTCTCGGTGACGGCGTCAGCCTGGGCGCTCTCGGGACAGCCAGCGCCGACCTGGTGCTGTCCTTCACCGTCTTCCAGCACATCCCCAGCGTCTCGGTCATCTGCGACTACCTCACCGAGGCAGGCAGAGTGCTCAAGCCCGGTGGGGTGTTCGTGTTCCAGTGGAACAACGAACCCGGCGCCCTCCAGTGGCGCGTGCGACGGGCGCTGCTTTCGTCGCTGCAGCGCACCGGCCTGCGTCGGGAAAAGTACGCACGGCACGCACCGGAGTTCCTCGGCAGCCGCGTTCCCCTCAGCCAGGTGGAGCCCGCGCTGAACAAGGGCGGGCTACAGCTCAAGGGCGTCAAGGGTGCGGACACGCTCTTCGCCTGGGCATGGGCGCAGCGCGAACCCTGAGCGACACGCCCCGAGTTTCCGTCATCGTCCCGACGCGAAACCGGCGGCCCCTGCTGCGCCGGCTTCTGGAGGCGATGGCCAAGCAGTCGTTCGACGACTTCGAGGTCATCGTCGTCGACGACGGGTCCGCCGATGGATCGCCCGACGAAGTAACCGAGAGCGCCCGGGCTGGCGCGCCCGTGCGGCTCGTCCAGGGCAGTGGCGAAGGCGCGGTCGCGGCACGCCTCGCGGGCGTGGAAGCGTCTCGGGGCGAATATCTGGCATTCACCGACGACGACTGCATTCCTCACGCCGACTGGCTTGCCCAAGGAGTCGCCGCGCTCGACGCCGGTGCCGATGTCGTTCAGGGCGTGACCCGGCCGCACGGGCGGGTGCGTCCGCTCGACCGGACGATCTGGGTCGAGCGCCACGACGGCCTCTACAACACGTGCAACGTCTTCTACCGCCGGAGCGCGTACGACGCCGCGGGCGGCTTTCTGCCGGCGGCGGGCGACGTGCTCGGCTTTCGGCCCGATCGACGGGCGAAGAACCTCGGTTTCGGTGAGGACGCGCTTCTGGGCTGGCGCGTACGGCGCGCCGGCCGCGCCGCCTTCGCACCCGACGCGGTCGTCGAGCATCACGTGTTCCCGCCCGACATTCGCGACGGCATCCGGCGGGCGTGGATGACGGGGGCCTTCCCGGCACTGATCGGTGAGATCCCCGAGCTGCGCGAGACCGCGCTCGCCCATCGTTTCTTCCTCGGCACCCGGCGGGTTCCCCTCTACGCCGCCGCGGCCCTCGCCCTGGCGGGTCGCCGGCGCGCCGCGACCGCCTGCCTCGGACTCTGGGTCGGCGGCCACGCGAGAGGTATGCGCCGGGCGTCGCTTCGGCGACTTGCGGTCGGGCTTCCGGGCGAGCTGGCAATCGATGGAACGATCGCCGCCGCTCTCGTCACCGGCAGTGTGCGCGCCAGACGGCTCGTGCTGTGATCGAGCGGCTACCGTTTTCCATCACTTCGTCTTCCCTGGTCGCACTCGCATGAAGAAGCTCGCAAAAAGGGTTCTAAGGCTTTCACTCCCACCGGCGCTCGTTCTCGCCGGAACGTCGCGGCGCAGTCCCCGCTCCGTTCGAGCCGTTGCCTGGGCCGCCCTCGTCGGTCTGTGGGCGCGCTCCTACCGCGGCTACCGGGCGCGGGGACGAGTGCAGACGGCACGGGAACGGGAGTTGCTGCGAACGGCGAACTGGGACGCGTTCACGGAGCACTACAACGAACGGGTCCCGACCGTCGAGGAAGAGTTCGACATCTGGGGCGAGTACCACCAGCACCGGCACGAGATGCGGTACGACCTCGTGGCCGACGAGGTGAGGAAGCACCTTCCTGCGGGCGGTTCCGTGCTCGACATCGGGTGCGGATCGGCCCTCGTCGCCGACCGCCTGCTCGACGTCGACGCTCACTACGTCGGCATCGACTTCGGCGGCCATCACGTGCTGTACGCCGCCAAGAAGCTGGCCGATGCTGGCGGCCGCCTGCATGCGTCCATCGGTCAGGGTCAGGCCGAATCGCTGCCGTTCCCGTCGCAGTCCTTCGACGTCGTGGTGATGAGCGAGGTCATCGAGCACCTCCTACGTCCCGAGCTGGCGGTGTGGGAGGTCGCGCGTGTGCTGCGTCCGGGCGGCGTGTTCGTCATGACGACCAACAACGCGTCCGAAGTCCCGCTGAGGTCGCCGCTGCGCGATCCCCTGTCGTGGCTCGAGAAGGCCTGGGGGGCGACCCACCCCGAGGCCATCTCTCTTCGGCCCTGGGTCTGGCCCGAGCCGATCCACGACCCGACGCCTGGAGCGGTCGACCCGATCTTTCTGCCGCACACCCATCACATCCAGGGAGAGACACGGCAGCTGTTCTCGGCCGCCGGGCTCGAGACATTCCGGTGGTCAACGTTCGAGTTCCCTCCCCCGCAGAGCGCGACGGCCAAGTGGCTCGAGGGTCGCGGCGAGGCGGGTCGGCGCATCGTCGACGTGATCGAGGTCGTGGCCACCGCGACACCCGTCGTCAACAGACTCGGGTGCCATCTCTTCATGACGGCACGCAAGCAGGCCCCGCCGGTTGCGCCTGAGCCCCCGGCGGGCCTGTGGCCCGGCCCCTTCTCCAACGGCTGATGCGAGTCACGGGCCTGCCCTGGGCGGCCAAGCGCAAGACAGAACTCGCGCACTACGCCCTGCGGCGACGCCTCTTCATGGCCCGGGTCCGCGTCCATGCCTTCTGGCAACGATCAACCATCGAGCTCGACGTATCCCCCGACGTAAAGCTGGGGCGCGAAGTGCGCGCCACCATCGAACCCCGCACCAACAACGTGATCCGCATCGGGCCGAACTGCTCGATCGGGGACCGGATGCTGTTCGTCCTCGGCGGCGGGCAGATCGAACTCGGCGACTGGGTCGAGTTCCGGCGGGACACCGTGCTGACGGTGGCCGGCCAGCTCGTTCTCGAAGGCAAGAACGTCCTCCAACCGGGGGTCGCCATCCATTGCGACGAATCGATCATCATCCGGCGCATGGCGGGGATCGGCGAGCGCACGACCATCGTCGACTCGGCGCACTACTTCACGGGGCCGGACGACTGGATGGGCGACAACCTCAAGACCGGACCCATCGAGATCTGTTACAACGCCTGGTTGGGCGCCAAGGTGACGGTCGGCCGCAACGTCACGATCGGTCACCACGCCGTCGTCGCCGCCAACGCCCTGGTCGTCGAGGACGTGCCGCCGGGCTATCTGGCGTCAGGCGTACCCGCCGTCGCCGTGCGACGGATCGTTCCCTGGCTCGACGACGACAGCCCCGCTTCCAGCGAGCGCCTGACCGACTGAGCCGTCGTGCTGGTGGGCCGCCTCGCGGCGGAGCCGCCACCACCGGCGCACGCCGCGCCGACTGAGATCGACGGCGTTGCGCGGGGCCTCGGCTGCCCCGTACCGGAGGATCTGACCGGCGAGAAGGGTGACACGCTGCCGCCAGTCGTCCACGAGGGCGTAGCGCAGCCTGGTCAGCACCGACCACGTGCGCGGGATCACCGGCCACTCCGCCGACAAGACCGGCTCGAGGGCCCGCTCTCGCGCGCCGCGCGCGGGGCTGGTGCGGAGTGCAGCCGGCGACGACGCGCCCAGACGCTGCGCTTGCGAAAGCGCAACGGCCAGCGCCGTGCGACACCGGGCTCGGTCGGCGATGCGCGCCACGCGTTCCCAGTCGACGCCGTTCGGCCCCGATTCGGCGGCGCCGATGACGACGGTGATATCGACGGCCCAGAGCAAGCGGTCAAAGACATGAAACGGCTTGGCCGCGTGGGCGGCGAGGGCGACGATCTCCTCCTCGACGGGCAACACGAACGCGGGCGCGTCCCACACCGACCCCGGCGTGCGCCACTGCCAGAGATCGCCCGTCGACAACCAGTTGGACCGCTCTCGCCACGTCGCGAGGGCACGGTGCATCTCGACCGGGAGGCCGGGCAACGCTGGGTGCGTGAGGATGACCTCGTGGTGCGTGCCCCGGCGAACGGGAACGACCGACCAGCCGGCCCGCTCGAGCGTCGACACACCGGCGTCGAGCTGTTCGGGCGGAAGCACGAGATCGACGTCGTCCATGGGCCGCAAGCCCGCGTCGGGATACCGGTCGGCGAGGGCGCCACCCTTGAACACGAGCGGTGTCAGCCCCTCCGAGGCGAGCGGTTTCAACGCCCGTTCCGCGACCTGGGGCAGCACCAGAAAGGCGTGCGCCTTGCACCGCGACGCGTCGCGGGACAGGGGCGTCGCCCAGTCTTCGCCCAGCCGCCCCTCAACCGCGTCGATGCCGTGGAGCGCACGCCACAACAAGGGAGCGACGCGCTGGCTTAGCGCCAACTGAGAAGCGCTCGCGAGGTCGGCGCCCGCGTCGAGTGCTTGGCGGACGCCGTCGGCGTCAGGGACGGGACGACAGGCAGCCCACAAGAGCGAAGCGGTCGCCGCGTCCACACTTTCGATGCTAACGACCGCTCTACGCGCCATGTCCCGTTCGGGATGCGTACACGCGCCCGCAATCCATGCGATATCTACGCATTTCTTTTCTCGCGATATTGCACATTCCTGTCAGCATTCGCGAAACTGCCGCATTCCGGCATTTGGCCTCGAAGTGACAGGCCTGTACACGGCGTAGCCGGCTCCCCAAAAGCCCGAGCAGGAATGAGCGCACGCATGCCGAAGTTTTGGGACGAACAACGCCCACTCACAACGACGTGAGCGGTTGGACGGGGGGGAACCGTTGAAGCGGCTAGCGGTCTTGCTTTGCACCTGCCTGCTGGGGACGGGCCTGGTCGCAACCATTTCGAGCTCGGCGTCGGGGACAGCCCTGGTGGCTGCGCCACTGCACACGTCGGGTAACCAGATCCTCGACGCCAACAATCAGCCTGTGCGGCTCCGCGGCGTGACGCGTGTCGCCTGGGGAACGCGCGATGCGACCGAAGACGAGATCGACCATCTCCGCGGTTGGGGTGCGAACACCGTCAGGGTCACCATCGCCGAAGACGCGTGGAACCAGCAGTGCCTGACGACCAACTACGACCCGAACTATCGCTCGTACATCGACAGCATCGTCACGTGGGCGACATCGCGTGGAATGGTCGCCCTCCTCGAGCTGGCCGTGAACCCGCGGTTCATCTGCGATCCCCAGGCGACGAGCAAGCAAAAGCTGGCCGACTTCCCGGGATCGATCACGTTCTGGCAGAGCCTCGCCAGGAGTTACAAAGACAATCCCCTAGTCGCCTTCGAGCTCTACAACGAGCCGCACGACACCAGCGACGCCATCTGGCTCAATGGCGGGACAGTGATGGACGGGGCCATCGCGTGGCAAGCGGCCGGCATGCAACAGATGTACAACGCCGTCCGAGGCGAAGGCGCGACCAACCTCATCTTCGTCGACGGCACGCATTGGGCGGCGACGCCGCCGGCGTTGCGAGTCAAGGGCTACAACATCGTGTACGCCGCGCACATGTACACCTGCCCCGACAGCCCGCCGCCGAACTGCACGGTCGTGACCAAGCTCGGGCCCAACGGAGCCGTGTGGCTCAGGACGCCGGTGCCGAACCCGTACGATCCGACACCGCTGTTCGACCGCTGGGCGTCATTCGCGGCAAGGAATCCGCTTGTCATCGACGAATTCGGATGGCCGGCTCAGAACGACGGCAGGTACAACGCCAACCTGGTCGCCGGCGCTGAGGCACGCGGCTTGGGATGGATCGCCTACTCCTGGACGGGGTCGACGACTGGCAAGTTCACCTTGCTCGCGACGGCCGGCGACGGGACGAACTATGACCCGACGGCATCGGGACTGCCGATCAAGAACGGCCTGTCGGTGAACCCGTAGAGGTGGGCTCAGTCGCTGCCGTAGCCGAGCAAGGGCAGCAGCGCGCCCGCCTCTTTGGTGAACAGTTCGGCGGTCTCGTCGTCGAACGCAGTACGCCACTGGCCGATGGCCCCGCGACGGAACGTCGGGCTGCGGTCGGAGAACAGGTGATCGCGCACGCGCGCGACGAGCGCCTCATCGGCATCGAGGCCGATGTGCTCATAGATCGCCCGCAGTGTCGCCAGCTGCGCATCGAGCTCGCCGCCGCCCTCCGGTCCGACGAGGTCCTCGAACCGCACCAGCAGGGCGCCTGCGTCCCGCCAACCCAGATGCTCGGGCACCCGTTCGGCGAGCGGCGCCAGGCGGCCGGTACCGGTGATGATCAGGCGGATGCGGGTTTGAGTGTCGCTGATGGTGCGGAAGTACTCATGCATCCAGTGCTCGGGCTGCGTCGCGTAGTGAGCCTCCGACACGGCGACGTCGCGCGGATCGCGGACCATCACGAGCATCGTCGCGCCCTTGTCGCGAAGGACCTGGGCGAGATCCGGGTCGTACGCCAGGTGGGCGACAAGGATGCCGCCCGGGCGAACGTGGCGCAGGACCTGCGACATCCCTCCGCGCTCCCGCAGGTTGGTCGCGTGCAAGGTCGGCACCATCACCCGGTACAACCGCGGGTGCAGGCACAGCGCCCGCTCGAGGAGGTGGGTGCCGGACTTCGGCACCGAGTCGACGAACACGAAGGGCTCGGACCGGTTGAGCACCCGGTGAGGCAGCTTGGCCGGCGACAGGCCGAAGCGCTGCAGGGTCCACCAGTTGCGAGCGACCCACGCCCGACCCCCCTTGGTCCCCGTCGCCATGGCCGGCGATCCTACGTGGGGGCCGCCACGCCGACCGCGTGGCGTGGCCACGCTATTTGGACTGAAATGTCAGGATCGTGAAGCGGCGACGACTTGCGGCGTGCGCTGGGGCCGGGGTCTGTGCCCTGCTGGCCGCGCTCCTCGCCCCCAGTTCGTCCACCACCAGCGTCGTGCACACAACCGGGGCGGGGGTCGACCACGAGCTGGCCGCGAGTCCGCTCATCGACTCGATCACGCAGGCGGCGGACGCCGCCGGAAAGAACGTGGCGCCCCAACCTGGCAACGCCTCGCCGACGGGCCACGGCGCGGTCGGCGGTACGGGCGCCGGTGCAGCCGGGGGTTCAGGCGGCGGCGCGGCTCAGAGTTCGTTCGGGTCCGAGCAGCCGACGTCCACGACCGTCCACCACCACCCGGCGCCGACCACGGCCAAGGCGGCGCCGCCCGCCCCGCCCGCACCGAGCGCTGTCCAGGGCCCCCTCCTGACCGTCGGGAACACGATCGTCGACGCCAACGGGCACGGCGTCGTCTTGCGAGGCATCGAACGAGTCGGCTTCCAGAAACCCGGAGCGTGGCCGGCGATCACCGACGCCGAGATGGCGCACGCGCAGCAGTGGGGAGCCAACGTCGTGCGCCTGCCGATGGGCGAGGCGCCCCTCGATCCGGCATGCTCAGGCCAGTACGAGCCGAACTATCTCGACACCCTCGATGCCGTCGTGCACTCGATCACGGCCCGGGGGATGGTCGCCATCCTCTCCCTGAGTTTCGACACGCGGACGCACTGCGGCAGCAGCTTCCGCTGGAGAATGGCGGACACCTGGTCGATCCCGTTCTGGCAGACCATCGCCGCGCACTACAAGACCAATCCCCTGGTCGTGTTCGACCTCTACAACGAGCCGTACGGGATCACCAACGACCAGTGGCGCGACGGTGGCCAGCTGTTCGATTGGTCAAACGGCGTACCCGTTCAATGGACGGCGGTGGGTATGCAGGATCTCTACGACGCCGTCCGTTCGACAGGGGCGAACAACGTCGTGACCATCAGCGGGAACGGGTACGGCGGCGCACCTTCACCGATCCTCGATGGACACGCCATTCGCGGCACCAACATCGTGTACGCCGCCCACGCCTACACCTGCTCGGATCCGAACAATGCCTCGCTGTGCACGTCGTTCCCCGCGAACCGTCAAGAGGAGCTCGAACCGCAGTGGCAGGTGGTGGGCCACCGCTACCCGGTGATGATCACCGAGTTCGGCTGGCCCAACCCGAACGACGGCGCCTACAACGCCAGCGTCATCCGCCTGGCGCAGAGCCAGAATCCGCCATGGGGATGGGTGGCGTTCGGATGGGACGGGACGAACACCAGCCCCTTCGGTCTGGTAGCCGATCTCTCGACGTACGCGCCGACGCCATCTGGCGCGCCGGTCAAGAACGCCCTCCTGGCACCGCCGTAACGGCGCCACGACCGCAACTCGATCCTTCGGCCCGTTCTCTATCCTGAGCTCGCTGATGGGTTGGCGCGGGGGAAAGCTGCGAGTGCTTGCGGTCGGTCAGACGCCGCCGCCGTACGGCGGTCAGGCGATCGCCATCGAGTCGTTCGTGCGCGGGACGTACGACCAGCTGGAGGTCACCCATGTCCGTATGGGCTTCTCCTCGGACATGAAGGATGTCGGGCACTTCCGCGTGAGCAAGGTCTTCCACTTGGTGGGCCTGGTCGCCCGCATCCTGTGGGCGAGGGTGACGACCAAGTCCGACGTCCTCTATTACCCGCCAGCCGGCCCGGATCTGGTTCCTGTCGTGCGTGACATCGTCGTGCTGCTGAGCACGCGGTGGGCGTTCAAGCGAACCGTGTTCCACTTCCACGCCGGCGGCCTGTCCGAGATCTACCCGCGCCTTCCGCGGCTGGCGCAGGCCGCGTTTCGATGGGCGTACTTCTCGCCCGACCTGGCGATCATGCCCTCGGCGATCGGCACCAACGACGCCCCGTTCGTCCACGCCCGGCGGCAGGTCGTCGTGGCCAACGGGGTGCCCGAGCTTCCGCCCCACCTGCAACCGGCACCCAAGCCGCCACGCGACCGCCCGGTCGTGCTGTTCGTCGGCGTCCTCCGGGAGTCGAAAGGCGTCCTTGATCTCCTGAGAGCCGCCGCCCTCGTGAAGAAGCGCGGGTTGGCGTGCGAGTTCCAGCTCATGGGTCAGTTCGCCCCTGCGGACTTCGAAGTCGAGCTGAAGCAGCAGATCCATGACCTCGACCTCGAGGACGACGTGGCCCTCCTCGGGGTCCGCACCGGTGTCGAAAAGGACCGGGCGTTCTCGAACGCGGACGTGTTCTGCTACCCCACGTTCTTCGAGTCAGAGACGTTCGGAATCGTCGTCGTCGAGGCGATGCGGTCGGCCCTGCCCGTCGTGGTCACCGACTGGCGCGGCGTCCCCGCCCTCGTTCGCGAGGGTGAGACTGGCTTCGTGGTCCCCGTGCACGACACCGACGCCCTTGCCGACCGGCTGGCGCTCTTGTTGACCGACCCCGAGATGCGGGTTCGGCTGGGCAGCCGCGGGCGCCAGGTCTTCCTGGAGCAGTTCACCGAGGAGAAGTTCCGCAGTGGCATGGAGACCGAGCTGGCCCGACTGAGCGAGAGCGCGTAGGTGGGCACCGTCGACGTCTCGATCATCGTCGTCTCGCACGAGCACGCCGACTACCTGCCAGTGTGCCTCGGCGCCCTCCCCTCCGCCGCCGAGGGCCTCACGTCCGAGGTGATCGTGGTCGACAACCGGTCCTCAGACGGCTCCGCCGAGGTGGCACGCCGGACGTTGCCCGACGCGACCGTGCTCGTGAACGAGCGCCGCCGAGGGTTCTCAGCGAACTGCAACACCGGCCTCAGACAGAGCACCGGGCGTTACGTGCTGTTCCTGAACCCCGACACCGAGGCGTCAGCCGGCTCGATCACCGCTCTGGCGCGCTTCCTCGACGACCACGGGGATGTCGGCGTATGCGGCCCGCAGCTTCGGTTCCCGGACGGGAGCGTTCAGCCGTCCTGCCGCCGCTTCCCGACGTTCAGCTCGGCTGTGGCCCGACGCACGCCGCTACGACGCGCCTTGGGCGAGTCGTCCCTCAATGCCCGCCACCTGATGCTCGATGTCGATCACGACGAGACGCGAGACGTCGACTGGATGCTCGGGGCCTGTCTGATGGCGCGACGCGAGGCGATCGACGACGTCGGTCCCATGGACGAGCGCTTCTATCTGTACGTTGAGGACATCGACTGGTGCCTCCGGATGCATCAGCACGGTTGGCGGGTCGTTTACGTTCCGGCCGCCCAGATCACCCACCATCATCTGGCTGTGACCGACCATCGCTGGCTCACGTGGCGCACCGCAGTGCACGCCTGGGGGATGCTGCGGTACGTCGCCAAGCACGGCGTGTCGACCCCGAAGGGAACATCATGAAGTTCAACGCCCTGCGCAAGAACTGGGAGCGGTTCGCAACGAAGGATCCGCTGTTCTTCATCGCCTCCCATCCCGGCAAAGAAAGCGGCCGATGGGAGCCCGAGGAGTTCTTCGCCACCGGTCGGGTCGAGGTCGACGACATGCTGACGCACGTGGTCGAGGTCGGCGATTGTGGCCGGGCGGCAGCCCTCGACTTCGGGTGCGGGTTCGGGCGCATCAGTCGGGCGCTCTCCGAGCACTTCGACTCCGTGACCGGGGTAGACGTGGCCGAGCCGATGATCGCGGGAGCGCGAGAACACAACAGCGACAGAACGAACTGCCAGTTCGTGCTCAACACTCGTGAGGACCTGTCACTTTTTGCCGATGGGACGTTCGACCTCGTGTTCACGGTTGCCGTGCTCCAGCACATGGAACCCCAGTACTCCACTGGATACATGACGGAGTTCGTCCGCGTCGCGAAGCCCGGTGGCATCGTCGCCTTCCAGATCCCCGACCCGCTCAAGTATCAGCAGCTGAAGCTGGCCCTCCCCGATCCCGTCGTCGCCTTTGGACGCCGCCTCCGCAGGCCCCGAGGACCGCTGATGGAGATGTACGGCCTCTCGCGCGATCAGGTGGAGGCGGCCGTGGGTGCGGCCGGCGGTCGGATCGTCAGCGCGACAGTGAAGAACAGCTCACCCGAGTGTCCCGGGAAGCTCTACGTGTGCCGCAAAGAGGCGGCCTGAGCTCTCGTCGCGGCCGCGAGCTTCTGCAGCTGGCGCTGCGGAAGCGCCGGGTCGTGACGCAGGCGCCCCACGCGGCTGCTGACCGATTCGGTCACTAGCGCCCGCAGCACCACCGCAGGCGTCTCCCGTAACAAGGCGGGCGCGAGCCGCAGCTTCTCGGTCTTCGACGTCGTGGCCAGAACCCGCATTCGGGCGCGGTGATAGGCCAGACAGGCCGGGCTCATCCGGTCGCCGTGACGGCGCAACGTGAGCTCGTGGCCGGTCAGTCGCTTCGACAGTTGATTGGTGATCCGGCCCGGCTCGTCGTGGACGACGTACTCGCACAGCACCTCGGGGACCACGGCCAGAGGGCCGAACCGGCTGCACTGCAGGTAGTAGTCCCAGTCCTGGTAGGCGGGGAACTCCGTGTCGAACCGCACCGGCTCCGGAAGGCGACGAGGGGCCACGACCGCGTTGCTGGCGCTTCCGAGAAAGTTCCACCACAGAAGGTCATCGGCCGTCAGCTCGGTGGGGCCTCTGAAGTCGAGGGCGCCCGCCTCGCCCTCGACGACCGTCCGGTGATGACACCCGACGAGCACCACGTGGGGATGGCCAGCCAGGAATGACACCTGGCGTTCCAGCTTGGATGGCAACCACAGGTCATCGTCGTCGAGGAACGCCACGAACTCGCCGCGCCCCTCGTCGAGTCCCCGGTTACGGGCGCGCGGTGCACCGCCAGCCTCGTCAAGGCGCAGCACGCGCACCCGGGGATCGTCGGCGGCGATCTCCGTCAGGACGTCGCCCGTGCCGTCAGACGACCCGTCGTCCACGACGAGGATCTCGATGTCGTGCAGCGTCTGACGCTGGGCACTCGCCACTGCACCCGTGACCCGTTCACGCCGGTTGTGGGTGGGGATGACCACAGTCACCGCCGGGTTCATACGGTGAGCCCGAAGTGCTCGGCGCAGGCGGCGACACGTTGCCGGGCAGCTGCGACACCCGAGTGGTTGGCGACGACGGCCGCCCGTCCCGTGCTGCCGAGGCGCTGGCGCTCCGCGGGGTCGGCGAGGGTGGCGCTGAGAGCAGCGGCGAAGCCGGCGCGGTCGGCGACGACCGCACCCTCTCCTGAACCGAGCCAGACGCCTTCGACGCCGTACTCGGTGGTAACGGCCGGGACGCCATAAGCCAAGGCCTCGATGATCTTGACCTTCGGTCCGCTCGTCGGCGGACAGGGAAAGGCGAGCACGCTCGCCTGGGCCAGAGCGTCGACGCTGCGCGCCACCGAACCGATCACGCGCACACCGGCCCCGGGGTTCACGCCCATGGCGTCGAGGCCCCACCCGGCGAGCACGAGCTCGGCGCCGGTGACGCGGGTGCGCACCTCCGGCCACAGCTCGAGCATCCACTTGAGGGCCCGGGCGTTCGGCGGCCACATCCAGTTGGCGAACAAAAGGGCGACGGGTCGCTCGTAGGGGGGCAGGGGCTCGTCGGGGACCGGATAGGCGATGGGGACGACGTGCGCCCGTCCCCGAGCGACGCGCGCGACCCGATCGGAGAACGCGAAGACCAGCTTCGCCCGGCGCGCCGCGTAGTGCTCCGCCCGCCAGTCCTGGACGTCAGACGGTCGTGGGATCCGCAGCGCGGGCGCGTCGAGCTCGGTCAGGTAGTGGAACGTGACCGCGGACCGCTCGGCGGCGTCGACCGCGAGGTACGAGATCGGGTCCTCAGCGAGTGCGACGGCACCGGGTGCGGGCGTCCATCCGGCGCGGCGGATGCCGTGTCGCGGCCGCACGAGGGCCCGAGCCCGTATGCGCCACGCGGCATCGGGGGGAAGGGGCTCCCAGCGGGCCCACGCCGGCAGCTCCTCGTCGGGCTCCTCGGGGCCCCAGGCCCAGCACTCGACGTCATGGCCTTCGGCGACCAAACCGTCGCCCAAGGCGAGCACGGCGCGATGGGGCGCGCCTCCTTCGCGCTGAGGCGGAACGCGAGTGACGAGGCCGAAACGCATGAGCAGGCCATGCTGACATACCGCCGGTGGGCGACCTCGGTGCCAACTCCCGACGTCGGTTCTCAGGAAGCGTCCAGTAACTTCGGGTTCTCGCGTGCGCCGGCTCGTCGTCCTTCTCACCGCGGTGGCGGTCGGCATTTCCGTCGCCGCCTGCCCGTCGTCCTCGTCAAAGGGCGTGCGCGCGCCGAAGGGTTTGCCGTCCTTCTACTCCGTGCCAGGTGGCATCGCGGACAAGTCACCGGGCGACCTCGTCAAGTCGGAGGTCGTCCCCGCGCCCGACGTCCACGGCACCGTGCGCCGAGTCATGTACGTGTCGAGCGACGCCCACGGCAAACCGGCCGCGGTCACGGGCGTGGTCTACGTTCCGGCCGCGCCGCCGCCGGCGGACGGCTACCCGGTCGTCAGCTGGGCGCACGGCACCAACGGGATGGCCGACAAGTGCGCGCCGTCGCTGAATCCCGCCACAGCACTCCCGACCACCGTCATCAACGCCATGCTCCGCCAGGGCTGGGAGGTCGTAGCGACGGACTATCAGGGCGAGGGGACGCCGCCCGGGCTGCTGCCCTTCATCGTGGGCGAGGTGGCCGGCAGAAACGCGGTCGACATCGTGTTGGCCGCCCGTAATCTGCCCGCCGCCCACGTGAGCACCGACTACATCGTCTGGGGCCACTCCGAAGGCGGCCAGAGCGCCCTGTACGCGTGGAAACTCGAGCCGACGTACGAGGAGCGGTCCGGGATACAGATGGTCGGCGCCGTCGCCGACGCACCGCCGTCGGACCTTCCCGCTATCTATCACTCGCTGAGCGCGGGTCCGAACCGCGTCTACGACTACATGATGCTGGCCGGCTTCAACGCCGGATACGGGAACCGCACGGCCCCGCTGGACGCGGTGCTGACCAACAGGGGGAAAGCGCTGCTCCCGAGTCTGCGCCAGGGGTGTCTGGCCGCAACGACGGCCAAAGTGAACGCCTTTCCTCTCTCCCAGCTGGTCAAGACCGACCCGTTCGGCGTACCGGCCTGGCGCCGGCTGTTCAACGAGAACGACCCGGCCAACTTCACCTTCGCCACACGCGTGCCGCTCCTGATCGTGCACGGCGAAGCCGACGAGGTCATCCCCGCGGCGACGAGTGCGCAGCTCACCGACCACCTCTGCAGTCTGGGTGGCAGCGTCGAGCGCTGGGCCTACCCCACCCAGACCCACGGCGGGGTGCTGTTCGTTTCGGCGCTGGACATGGGCCGGTGGATGTTGAACCGCTTCCAAGGGTCCGCCGAACGCGTGCAACCCACGGGCGAAGCCGGCGTGCAGGTGCGCACCTGCCGGTAGCGTTTGCCGAGCGCTGCGCAGAAGGGGGGCCGTCGCGAGCATGAAGATGCTCACCGTCATTCACCTGTATCCGCCGCACCACCTGGGCGGCTACGAGGTGGCGTGCCAGAGCGTCATGGAGCGCTTCGCCGAGCGGGGCATCGACGTCGAGGTACTCACCGCCGACCACCGCATGGAGGGCGTCGAGGACGTCGACTCGCCGGTGCGCGTCCGGCGCGCCTTGCGAGGCTGGTGGAACTGGGAGACCTGGTCCCGACCCAACTTCACCTTCCGCGAGCGGCTCGCGATCGAACGCCACAACCAGCGAGCGTTGAACCAAGCCGTGGCCGAGTTCCAACCCGACGTGGCGTCGGTGTGGAACCTCGGCATGACGTCGTGGTCGCTGGCCACCCTGCTCGAGCGCCGCAACATTCCGATCGTGCTGACCTTCCTCGACGATTGGATCACGTTCGCCTTCACCTTCGACGCGTGGTCACGGATGTTCGAGAAGCGTCCGTTCCTGCGACCGGTCGGGACCGCGCTCCAGCTGGAGACCCGCTTGCCGTCGTTCCGCGGGGCGCTGGCCAGCAACGCCAGCCGCATGATCGAGGAGTCGATCGAAGAACGCGGCCCGTGGCATTTTCCCGACGCCGAGCTCATCCCCATGGGGGTCGAGAACCGTTCGTTCCCCGTCACCGAGCCGCGGCAGGGCGAGTGGTCGTGGCGGCTCATGTACTCGGGCAGGCTCGAGAAGGTGAAGGGCGTGCACACCATCGTCAAAGCGCTGGCGGTGCTCCCCGAGGAGGCAACGGTCGACTTCGTCGGTCGAGGGGACCCCTCGATCAAGCAGGAGCTGGCGGACCTGGCAACCGAGCTCGGCGTGCAGGACAGGGTCCGATTCGCGGTCGCCTCGTCGCGCGAAGACCTCCGCGACCGTTACCGAGCCGCCGACCTCGTCATCATGTCGAGCGAGTGGCCCGAGCCCTTCGGACTCGTGCCCCTCGAAGCGATGGCGTGCGGGACCCCGGTTGTCGCGACTGGCACGGGCGGCTCGGGGGAGTTCCTCGATGACGACGTGAATTGCCTCCTGTTCACACCTGGCGACCCCGAGTCGATGGCCACCGCAATTCGGAGAGTCGCCGACGACCCGGCGCTGCGATCACGGCTCGTCGCCGGGGGGACCGATACCGCCACGCGCATGACGATGGACGGCTACGCCGACCGGCTCGAGGCTTTGCACAGGCGGGCGGCTGAAGGCGATCGCGCCTCGGTCGCGTGAGAGTCCTCGCCGTCGTCCCCCTGTACCCGCCGCACCACCTGGGCGGTTACGAAGTGGTGTGCCGGGGTGTGATGGAGCGCTTCGCCGAGCGCGGCCACGACGTCCTCGTCTTGACGAGCGAAACCCGCCTCCCGGACAGAGAAGACGCAGACGACCGGCGCCCGGTGACGGTCGAACGCACGCTGCGCGGTTGGTGGGATTGGGAGACGCACGGCTCGATGAACGCGTCCTTTCAACAGCGCGTGGCCATCGAGCGCCACAACCAGCGGATCGTGCGCAACGCCCTCGAGCGCTTCCAGCCCGACGTCGTCTCGGTCTGGAGCCTTGTGTACATGTCCTTCTCAACCGTGACGATCGTCGAGCGTGCCGGGGTGCCGGTCGTGGTGAGCCTGGGCGACGACTGGATCACCTACGCCTGGGCCCTCGATGAGTGGACGCGCATCTTCGAGCGCCGGCCCTGGCTGAGTCCGCTCGGCCGGCTCGCCGGTCTCGAGACCCGCCTCCCGTCGTTCCGGGGCGCCACCGTCACCGCCGCCAGCGAGATGATCCGCGACTCGGTGGCCAAGACGGCGCCGTGGAAGTTCTCCGACGTTCCGATCATCAGAATGGGTCTCGAGACGAAGGACTTTCCGCTGGCCGACCCTCATCCCGAACGGTGGTCGTGGCGCCTCCTGTACGTCGGACGGATCGTCCCCACCAAGGGCATCGGCACTGCCATCAAGGCCCTGCCGATGCTTCCCGCCGAGGCTCGTCTGGACATCGACGGCCACGGCCCGCCGGAGGTGATCGACGAGTTGAAGGCACTGGCGGCTGACCTCGGTGTGTCGGACCGGGTGACGTTCCGACGTTCTCCGCGCTCGGCGCTGGCCGACCTGTACCGAGAGGCCGACGTCGTGGTGTTCCCCAGCGAGTGGCCCGAGCCCTTCGGGCTCGTGCCGCTGGAGGCCATGGCCCGAGGAACGCCGGTCGTGGCGACCGGGACCGGAGGCTCGGGCGAGTTCCTCCACGACGACACGAACTGCTTGCGGTTCGAGCCCGGCGACCCAGCCGCACTGGCGGCGGCGGTGTCGCGGCTGGGCAACGACGTCGACCTGCGGCGCCGGATCGCCGAAGGCGGCACGCGCACGGCCAGCGAGATGACCATTGATCACTACGCCGAGCGCTTGGCGGCTGTGCACCTGGCGGCCGCCGGGCGCGGATCGGACGAGCTGCAGCCGGGGGCGGCGTGAACGGTTCGGACATCGCCGTCGTCATACCGACCCAGAACCGCTGGGACGTCCTCGAGCGCACGATCGCCGGCCTTCGCCAGCAGACGACGTCGGGCTTCGAGATCGTCGTGGTCGTCGACGAAGGGGCTCAGCTGCCTGACTTCCTCGACGGCGTGCGGGTGGTCTACCGGAACCGGCGGGGCGTGGGATCGGCGCGCAACGACGGGGTCAGAGCGACCGACAAGGACATCATCATGTTCCTCGGCGACGACACCATTCCTGAGGCGACCCTCCTCGAACGTCACCTCGCGCTCCACGGCCGCCATCCCGAGGTCGAGGTCGGGGTCCTCGGCGACGTCCCCTGGCACCCCGAGGTGGCGCGCGGCCGGCTCCAGCGCTGGCTCAACTGGTCGGGAACCCAGTTCGACTACCACACGATCCAGGGCGACGAGGCGGGGTGGGGACGCCTGTACTCGAGCAACGTCTCGCTGAAGCGCGCTCTGTTCGAGAAGGTCGGCGGCTTCGACGAAGAGTTCATGTTCGGCTACGAGGACATCGAGCTGGGGCTGCGCCTGCACGAGGCCGGGCTCCGGTTGCTGTACGAGCCAGAAGCCCGGGTGTGGCACGTGCACCGCTACGAATGGCCGGCGATCGAACGACGGTTCCGCCTCGTCGGCGGCGGCGAGTACCTCATGGTGCGCAAGCATCCCGACTTTCCGCCGTACTTCTTGCGGAAGCTCTCCCTGCACCCGCCGGTAGCGCCGTTCTCACCGTGGCCATGGGTGGTGGACTACGTCCCCGACCGCTTCCCGAGCTTGCGGCGCAACAGCCAACGACGCGCCGACGCCTGGTACTCGAAGCAGCTGGCGGCGCCGTTCATCGCCGGGTGGCTGGCGGCCGAGGAGCTCGAGGAGGAGGCGCTGCCGGTCGACCGATACGACAACGTGGCATCGGAGCGACTCGCGGAACAACGTTGGTTGGGCGAGATCCTGCCCCTCGTGCCGCGCTCGGCCAGCATTCTGGCCGTCGGGTGCTCGCCGACGATCGGCCGGGAGCTGGTGGCCGCCGGCTACCGAGTCACCTTTGTCGTACCCGGCCGCGAGGCGGGCGCGCGCGTCGAACAGCGACTCGCGAAACACGACCTCAGTGCGGAAGTGCTCCAGATCGACGATCTGCCTGGATCCGCAGCGTTCGACCTCGCACTCGCCCTACGTGTGGACCGCGTTCCCAACGGCGCCGACGTGCTGGCTGTCGCCGAGCGTCAAAGCGCGTTGGTGGCGGCCAGCTTCGGCGACGAGTCAGCGGGGGTCACTGGCCCCGATGTGGTGCGGAGATCCCAGCCCCGAAAGGTCCTGTTGCAACTCGAAGACAGCGACGGCACCGGGCTCGTCATCTACACGGGCGATCAGCCTCGTTCGCACGTCGGCCGCCCGGCGCACCGGGAGCTGCGGGAAGCGATCGCTCGCCTGGCGGCCCAACGACTCGGCCGGCGACGGCCGTGGGTGCCGCGGCTCCGCGCTCGAGTGGACTCCTAGGGCGTCAACCGGCGAGGGCGTCGTCGAGCAGGCCCCAACAGTGGAAGTCCTGGCCGACGTAGGTTCGCAGCTTCTCGAGATCGGGAGTCAACTGCTCGACGAGCCGACGACGCACGTCGGTCGACATCGATGCTCCCTGAACCTCCGGGTCGAGCGGCCGCGATCCCAGCTGCCACAACCGCTGACGGGCTGCGGCCGGAACCGCTGAACGCACGACTCGGCGGAGTGGTGACGTTCTGAGCCGCTGCATGAGCCGGCGCTCCTGCCGCAGCGTCTCCCGTCCGTTGAGCTCGCGCGCCGCCACTTCCGAGTCGGGAAGTGGGTCAGCACCGATGTGACGGCAGATCGTCGCAAGCGTCGAACCGGGGTCGGATCGGAGCTCTTCGCTCGTGACGACGAGAAGCGACGGGCGCTCGAAGTGCTCCATCCACTGCTCGATCTGCATGGCGTAGCAGCTACGAGCTATGTACAGCCACCAGTCGTCGAACACCGCTTCGTCGAGTGGGCGATGCTCCTTTCCCAACGAGACCTGGTGCCGGTAGTGGGAAACCATCCGGGCGATGGGGTCGCGCACGAGATAGATCAGGCGTGCTTCGGGCACGTGCCGGGCCGCCCGCTCGGGTACGCCCTCATTCGACGGAAACGACGTGTAAAACGGCGAAACCTCGCCGCGCGGAATGTCGCCGGGACAATCCTCGAAGTGCGACTCGTACCACTCGATGCCGCGCGCGTACTCCGGATCGCAGAAGAAGTTGAGCTCCTTCTGGGCGGTCACGAACACGCCCGGGTGCTCCGACAGATAGCCGTGCAAGGCGGTGGTACCGCCCTTCTGCGCTCCGATGCACAGGAACGTGGGGAGCGTCATTTCGCTGCTCCCGGCGCGGCTCGATACGCGAACTGATCGGGCCAGATGTCGACGAGGTGATAGCCGGCGCCGCGAAGCAGACGCCGCGCCGCTCGGTCGGTCTCGCGGTCGAAGTGCTCGCGCTCGTAGATGATGAACGTGGGGGCCCAGGCGGCCGAGAAGTCGATCTGCTTCAACACCTCGAAGTCGTAGCCCTCGACGTCGACGTGCAGCAGATCGAGCGACGTCAGCCCGTGCCGGGCGACGAGCGTCGGCAACGTGAGCGATGCCACCGACAGCTCGACAATCCGCTCCTGAACATCCACGATGATGTCGGCGTGGCCCTCGACCGTCGCCCGGTCGAACGAAGCCACCTGGTCGACCCAGAAGGGATCCCCGGGCCGGGGCTCGACCGAGTACAGCGTGCTCGTGCCGTCGACCTCTCCGATCGCGGCGTTCTCAAAGGCGAGACCCGGGACGCCCTCGTAGTTGCTCACCAGGCGTTCGAACAGTTGGGGCACGGGCTCGACGAGCACGCCCGTCCATCCGCACGCGCGCACGACCTGGTGGATCGGATCGTTCGTCACGCCGTCGTTCGATCCGATCTGGAGGAAGGTCAGCGGGCGTCCGGCCCGTCTCGCAATCACCCAAGCCACGGCCCACGTGTGCGCCGCGCCCGCCGCGGCCCACACAGGAAACGGGAGCTGCATGTTCAGGCGATTGGACTTGGCGACGCGGTGGCGAATAGGGACGAGCGCACGCCGCTTCAGGCGTAAGAGGCGATCCACTCGTTGATCCGTATACTGCCGCTCCGTGTCGGGAGCGCGTTGGAGGCAGCTCCCATGGACTGCACGGTATGTCCTGGGGGGACGCCTAGCAACCTGGGTGCGGCTGACGTCGATCCGCGCCACGCACCTGCACTGCAACGTCGAGATCGGCCGCCCGGTACGGCTCGGTCCGGGGTTCACGCTCTACATCCCCGACAACGGGAGCTTCGTCGTGGAACCCGGCGTGGACTTTCGCCGGGACTTTCGGTGTGAGATCGAAGGCGACGGGCGGGTCGAAATCGGCGCGGGGACCGTGTTCACGTCGAACGCACTGATCCAGTGCTCCACGCTCGTGAGCATCGGCAAGCGCTGCGCCTTCGGGCAGTCGACGCTGATCGTCGACGGCTACCACCGGTACCAGGACCGTGATCGCCACTGGATGGAGCAGGGCTACGACCTCCGCCCCATCCATATCGGCGACGGCGCCGGCATCTCCGACAAGTGCACGATCCAGGCCGACATCGGTGAGCGGGCCATGATCGCGAGCGGCTCGGTCGTGAACCGACCGATTCCGCCGTACTGCCTGGCGGTGGGCGCGCCGGCACGCGTCGTGCGCTACTTCGGGCCTCCCGAGAAGCGCGAGGAGTACCTGGCCATGGGCCGCCGGCGGGCGAGGCGGAAGCAGCGCGCCGCGACGGACGAGGCGGAGGAGCGTCCCGCATGACGGATGGGTTCATCTCGCGGATGGAGGCGGCCACCGAGCACGGCACCGACATCGTCCTGCTCGATGGCGCCGAGCCCGAGCAGGTGTCGTGGGCTGATTTCCACGACGAGGCGCGGCGCATGGCCGCCGCCCTCCAGCAACGCGGCGTTGCGCCGGGCGACAGAGTCGCCCTTCTCGGCGCTACCTCACGACCGTTCGTCGCCGCCTTGCAGGCGTGCTGGCTGACCGGTGCCGCGGTCATCGTCCTGCCGCTGCGTACCCGCCTCGAGCCCGAGGCCGAGTTCCACGAGCGGTCGCTCGAGCGCATCCGTAACGGGGAAGCGTCGGTGGCGATCTGCGACCCGGATCAGGCCGACGTTGTGGCCGGCGCCGCGGGCACGACCCCGCTGTCGCTGCCCGACCTCGTCGCTGCCGCCTCGTCAACGCAAACGTCGAGCTACGAGCGGCCGCCCGACGATCCCGAGGCCACCGCCATCCTTCAGTTCACGAGCGGCTCGACCGCCGACCCGAAGGGTGTCGTGATCCCCCAGCGCTGTCTGCTGGCCAATCTCGACGCCGTGTTCGACCGGGCGCCCCTCGACGTCTCCGACGACGTGATCGTCTCCTGGCTGCCGCTGTATCACGACATGGGCCTCGTCTATAACACGGCGCTGTCCATGGCCACGGGGGTTCGCTACGTACTCGCGCCGCCGGCCCGCTTCATCGCCTCCCCCGGTTCGTGGATGGAGTGGATGGCGGCCTTCGGCGGGACGTGGACGATCGGCCCGAACTTCTCCCTGGCGTTGGCCGGACGGCTGCTCAAGAAGGCCGAGTCCCTCGACCTCAGCCGTTGCCGTCGCTTCGGCAGCGGGTCCGAGCCTGTCGACCCCAACGTCATGGAGGCATTCGCGGGCGCCGCGTCCCCCCACGGCTTCGCGCCGGGGGCGATGTACGCCGGCTATGGCATGGCCGAGGCCACCGTCGCCGTCAGCTTCCCGGCGCCGGGAACGGGGTTCACAACCGACGTGATCGACTCGGAACGTTTCGAGGTCGACGGCGTCGCCAAGCCCGTCAGCGCGGGACACGCCAACGCCCGGCGGCTGGCGCGCTGCGGGCCGCCTCTGTCGGGATTCGACCTGCGCATCACCGATCCCGAGACAGGCGCCGAGGTCGACGACCGGATGGCAGGCGAGATCGAGCTGCGCGGGCCGTCGGTCGTCCCCGGCTACTTCCGCCGTCCCGACGCCACGGCCGCCGCCTTCCGCGACGGAGGCTGGCTGCGAACGGGCGACCTCGGCTACCTGGCGGACGGCGACCTCGTCGTGTGCGGACGGATCAAGGACGTGATCATCGTCGGCGGCCGCAACGTCTTCCCGGAAGACCTCGAGCGGGCGGCGCAGACCGTCGAGGGCGTTCGACCCGGGAACGTGATCGCCTTCGGGGTGGCCCAGGGCCGGAAGGGCGACGGCCTCGTGGTCGTGGCCGAGATGAAGAGCGGCGACCCCCCGACCGTGCGCGACGGCATCGCTCGCGCCGTACGCCAGTCGGGCGGCGTGCGGCCCGACGACGTCGTGCTCGTCGCTCCCGGCACCCTGCCAAAAACCTCCTCGGGCAAGCTGCGCCGCGGCGAGTGCCGCACGCGGTACCAAAGCGAAACACTGGAGCGCCTGTGACGACCTCCGCCCCGCTGTCCTTCGACGCGTTCGTCGAGCGCGTCGCAGAGGCGTTGGACCTCGAGCCTGAAGAGATGGTGGCCGACGCCCGGTTCGACGAGGACCTCGGGCTCGACTCCTACGACCTGGTCGAGTTGCTGACGCTGGTGGAGGAGCTCGGCGCCCGGCTTCCCGACGACGTCGCCGTCGGGGTCCAGACGGTCGGCGACCTGTACCGCGAGTACGAGCAGCGAGCGGCTTAGGGGCTCTCGGCGCCGCGGGGCGGGGCGAAGAACGGTGAGCCCTCGTCGGCCAGCTGCTCGGTGTACCAGGCGATCGTCTTCTGCAGGCCGTCGGCGAGTGAGTGGCGCGGGGACCAGCCGAGCACCTCGCGGGACTTGGTGCTGTCGGAGAACATGCGTTGGATCTCGGTGGGGCGCTCGGGCAGCGCACCGAACTGCGCCTCGATGGGGTTGCCCATGAGGTCGAGGATCGTCTGAGCCATCTGGCGCATCGACACCTCCTCGCCGCAGCCCAGGTTCAGCACCTGACCCTCGGCTCCGTCGGCCGTCGCCGCGGCCACGAAGCCCTCGGCGATGTCGTCGACGAAGTTGAACTCACGGGTCTGGTGGCCCATGGTCATCTTCAGCTCCTCGCGCCGCAGCGCACGCCCGATGATCTCGGGAATGACTCGGTCCGGCGTCTGACCCGGGCCGTAGGCATTGAAGGGCCGCAGCATGACGATGGGCCAGCCGTAACTCTGGTGGAACATGCGGCAGTAGCGCTCCCCCGCGTACTTGCTGACGGAGTACGGGGAGATGGGGTTCACGCGCGCGTCTTCGCGGAACGGGACATCGATGTCGCCGTAGATCTCGCTCGTGCCCGTGTACACGAAGCGCCGGTAGTCGGTGTGGGCCAGCGCCTGCAGCAGGTTGACCGTCCCCTGGACGTTGGCCTGGATGCACTCGTCGACCCGCTCCCACGACTTACCGACGTGGGTGAACGCGCCGAGGTGCAGCACGTACTGGGGGCTCGTCTTCTCGACAACGGCGTCCATGGCGCTGCGGTCGATGATGTTCCCCTCGTGCAGCGTGATCCGCTCGCGGAGGTCGACCAGTCGCACCGGGTAGACGGCAGAGACCGTGCTGGTCAGGGCGTGGACCTCGGCGCCTTCGTCGACGAGGCGCCGAACCACGCGGGCGCCGATGAACCCCGAGGCGCCGGTTACGAGGACGCGCGCGTCTCGGAGCGAGTCCAAGGTGGGTTCCCCTCCCCGTAGAGCTTGGTCAGCTCCATCGCGTCCTTGTAGGTGTCCATCGACTTCCAGAAGCCGCGGTGCTGGTACGCGAACAGGTCTCCGCGCGCTCCGAGAGCAGGCAGAACGTCGCGCTCAAGGTCCTCGCCTTCCCAGCTATCGAAGACGGCGTCGTCGAACACGAAGAACCCGCCGTTGATCCAGTGATCCGGGAGGATGGGCTTCTCCCTGAAGTTCTGCACCCGGCCGTCGTCCTCGCAGTCGAGCGTCCCGTATTGGGAGGGCAGTGGCACCGTCGTGAGCGTGGCCGTGCCGCCGTGCCCGTCGTGGAAGCGGGCCAGGGCCTCGAGGTCGATGTCGCCCAGCCCGTCGGCGTACGTGGCGAAGAAGGTGCCGTCGACGTGCTCGCGACAGCGAAGGATGCGCCCGCCCGTGTTCGTTTCCTCGCCGGTGTCGAGGACCTCGACGTCCCAGCTGGCCGGGAGCGATTGGGCGAACTTCCAGATCAGCTCGGCCTTGAACCCGGCGGCCAGAACGAAGCGCGTCCAGCCCTGCTCGGCGTACAGCTCCATCACGTGCTGCAGCACGGGCCGGCCCGCCACCTCGAGCAGCGGTTTGGGCACGTCGACGGTGTGGGGGTACGCACGTGTGCCCTTGCCGCCGCACAGGATGACCGTTGCCGTCGGTCGCATCGGCGGCAACGGTAGCGAACCCGTCAGACGCGCTGGCCCTTGGCGATGCGCGTGTAAAGGTCGAGATGCGCGGGACCGACGGTCTCTTCCCACTCCCAATTCTTCGAGTGCTCGACACACCGCTTCGGCGTGTCCCCGTCGGCGGCCAGGGCCAGGGCCTGCTCGATGGCAGACGCCATGGCCTCGGGCGTGCGCTCGGCCACCACGCCGACGTCGGCGCCCCGCACGATCTCGGGCATGCCGCCCGAGGGCGAGCAGACCACGGGCGTGCCGGTGGCGAGCGACTCGACGAGAGCCATGCCGAAGGCCTCGTCGACCGAGGGCAGCAGCGTCACGCTCGCCTGGCGGTAGCGCGCAGGCACGTCATCGACGGAGCCCGTGCCGAGGAAGTCGGTCGACGCCGTCACGCGCCCACGCGCGTCGGCGCTGATCGTGTCGAGGGCCCACTCGGCGCCACCCTCGCCGGAGATCTGCAGCCGGGCGTCGGGGTGCCGGTCGAGCACGACGGCGAACGCCGCCATCGCCACGTCGAGGCCCTTGCGTCGATCCCCTGCGGCGGCCGAGAACAGGATGCGGGGTGGGCCGGTGCGCGGTGCCAGGTCGGGCGGGAACTGGGCGCTGCGCACACCTGGGGTCAGTACCTCGGCCTTGCGGCCGAACAGCGCCTCGACCTGATCGGCTGACGCCTGGCTGAGCGCGGCGGCGACCGTCGCCCGCCGGATGGCCGTGCCGAAGACGCGTGCGTCATAGGGCCGATGGGTGAGCTGTTCGGCTGTGGGGTGGCCGATGACCGTGTAAATGGTGGGACGCCGAGCGAGCCGGGCCGCGATGCCCGCCGTTGGTGTCATGGCGTGGACGACGTCGTAATGGCCGCGCGCCAGTGCCGGCCACGCCGGCAGCCCGAACGTCTCGACGGCGGTGATGTGAAAGCGGCGAAGCCGGTTGCCGAGCACGTGACGGCGACGGCGGATGGTGACGCCGTCCGGGCGCTGCTCCACCGAGCTGCCCTTGGAGGAGCCGGTCACGATGTCGACGTCGACGCCGTGCCCGGCGAGGTAGACAGCCAGATCCTCGACGTAACGCTCGCCGCCCCGCCGGACCTCGGGCCACACGAACGGGTGCGCCAGCGCAATTCTCATTTCAGCCGTGACGAGGGTCGGCTGGCGCGCCGCGGCCCATGTAGGCGGGCAGCAGCGTTCGCCACAGCCGCCGCTCGCTCTTGTCACCCTTCACGGTCGCGGCGGCCAGGTTGCGCGCCGCGCCGGCCACGTTCAAGGCGCGGAGCACGTTCATGGCCGCCGCCCCGTGCTCGTCCCGATAGAAGCGGTACGTGTTGGTCATGTAGGCGGCGGTGCGCCGCTGGCCGAACCGCGGCTTGCCCGACACGTTGCCGATGTGGCGCACCACCGCCGCGGGCTCGAAGTAGATCTCCCAGCCGTGCTGATGGGCGCGCCAGCACCACTCGAGGTCTTCGGCGTACATGAAGAACCGGTCGTCGAAGGGACCGATCTCGTCCAGGGCCTGCTTGCGCATCAGCAGCGCCGCGCCGACCGCCCAGTCGACGGGACGCGCCGCGTCGTGCATCCACACACCTTCCAGGAACAGCTCCTGGCCGCGGCGGCGGATCCAGCGCTTGCTGCCGACGGCCATGATCAGGGCGACGCGCGCAGAGGGAAAAGGATGGGTGGAATGCTCGAGCGTTCCGTCCGGACGCAGGAGCAAGGGCGCCACCGCAGCGGCCTTCGGATGCGCCTCCGCGGTGCGAAGAAGCGCGGAGAGGCAGTGGTCCTCGGGCCAGGCGTCCGAGTTCAGGGGGAAGAACCAGTCCGCTTCGGACCGAGCGATCAGAAGCTTCATCCCACCGGCGAATCCGAGGTTGTCCTTTCCCGCGTCCAGCTCGACCTGGGGGAAGCGCTCGGCAATGGCGTCAGGCGTGCCATCCGTCGATCCGTTGTCGCGGACCATCACCCGCATCTCGCATCCCTGGTCGGAATCGAAGAGACGCTGCAGAGCGTCGACGGTGACGTCCCTGCTGTTCCACGTCACTATGCCGACGTCAACTACCGGGCCGACGTCAACTACCGGGCCGACGTCGACTACGGGACCCACCTAGAGAACGACGGCGCGGTGCTTTATGGAACCCCGCACCATCACCGCGACCTCGACGACGTCGAGCGCCAGTCCGCCCGGGAGCACGACCCACCGCCGTTTACGACCGGGCGTCAGCGGCTGGCTGGTGACCCGCAGGCGGACCCACGGGGCGACCAGCAGCAGCGGCCAAGGCCGCCGCCGAGCGACAGCGAGCAAGATGCCGGCCACCGCCAGCAGGGCGGGCGGGTGGCTGCGCTTCCAGAACACTCCCCGGTGGAGCAGCGTGGCGCGCACCTGCGGATGGCGTCCGACGATCAGGGGAAGGTCGACCCAGCGGAAGCTCTCGCGCACGGCGGCGCCGAAGTCGCTCGGTCGCACTTCGTGGAGCACATAGGCGTCCTCGGCGAAGGCGACGTCCTGGCCCGTCGGCACGACCCGAAGCGCGAGGTCGGTGTCCTCGCCGGCGCGGAACTGTTCATCGAACCCGCCGCTGGCCTCGAGGTCGGAGCGCCGGTAGAAGACATTGGCGGTCTCGAAGTACTTCGCCTCCCTCACCCACAACGCTCTCGCAAACGGACCGGCAGCCATCCTCTCTTGATCGGGCGGCGGTGTCGTGCGGCCGACGACGACCCGGGCGTGTTCCATCGCTGCGAGCCCCGCCTCGAGCCACTTGGGCTGGGGCTGGCAGTCGTCGTCGGTGAAGGCGATGATCGGCGCGCGCGCTGTCCGCCAGGCCAGGTTGCGCCCCGCGGCTGCGCCGCGGTTCTGGTCGGCGTGCAGGACGGTCATCGTCAACGGTGACCGGCGTTGCAGGTCGTCGAGGACGGCGGCGGTGTCGTCGGTAGAGCCGTCGTCGGTGATGACGACCTCGAACTCGCTCGGGTCGAGGGTCTGGGCTTCGAGGGCGGCGACCATCGCCGGCAACAGGCGGGCGCGCTGGTGCGTCGACACCACAACGCTCACGCGCGGCGTGGTCAAGGACTCTCGTTCCCCCGCGCCGTGGCGAAGAAGGGCGATCCGGGGTCATCGAGCTGCTGGCGATACCACTCGATGGTCCTCTGCAGGCCCTGCTCGAACGAGTGCCGCGGGGCCCATCCGAACGCGGCGCGTGCCTTGGAGCTGTCGCAGTACATGCGGTGGATCTCGGTGGGACGTTCCGGGAGCGCGCCGAACTGCGGCTCGATCGGATTGCCCATCAGGTCGAGGATCGTCTGCGCCGTCTCGCGCATCGAATGCTCCTCCCCGCATCCGAGGTTGAAGAGCTCGCCATCGACGCCGGGTGCCGTCGCCGCCAGCACGAACCCCTCGGCGAGATCCTCGACGAAGTTGAACTCACGCGTCTGATGACCCTGGGTCATCTTCAACTCCTCGCCGCGCAACGCCCGCACGATGATCTCGGGGATCACGCGGTCGGGACTCTGGCTCGGGCCGTAGGCGTTGAACGGACGCACCATCACGATCGGCCAGCCGTGGCCTTGGTGGAACATGCGGCAGTAGCGCTCGCCGGCGTACTTGCTGACGGAGTAGGGGGACACGGGGTTGACGCGCGCGTCCTCGCGGAACGGCACGTCGATGTCGCCGTAGATCTCGCTCGTGCCCGTGTAGACGAAGCGCCGGTAGTCGGTCCGCGCCAGGGCCTGCAGCAGGTTCACGGTGCCTTGCACGTTGGCCTGGATGCACTCGTCGACGCGCTGCCACGACTTGCCGACGTGCGTGTAGGCGCCGAGGTGCAGCACGTACTCGGGCCGGGCCCGCTCGACGACGGCGTCCATCGCGCTGCGGTCGATGAGGTTGCCCTCGTGCAGCGTGATGCGGTCGTGCACGTCGACCAGCCGCACGGGGTACACGGCCGACACCGCGCTGGTGAGGGCGTGCACCTCGGCGCCGTCGTCGACCAGGCGGCGCACGACGTGCGAACCGATGAACCCGGACGCGCCGGTGACCAGCACTCGTGCGTCTCGCAATGACGCCGAGATGGCGCCCCCTCCGTCCACCTCTGCAGTCACGCGCTCACCGTATCCACGTTTGCCCGGATCACGCAGGAGGTAGGACCGGACATGTCGAACTTGTCATACCAGTTCCGGCGAAATGTACGATTCCCCGCGTTCCACCCCAAACGGGAGGCCCCAGTAATGCGTCGTATTGCAATCCTCTTGGTTCCATTCATGGCCACGGCCGGAGCGGCGGTCGGCAGCGTGATGACGGCAGCGCCCGCCCACGCGGCGACGCCGCTCGTTCAGGTGTCGGCGATCGTGAACAACCCGCAGACCGTGACTTCGCTGGCGTCGGTGTGCATCTCCAGCGCGAGCCTGCACCCCGCTCCTGCCTGCCTGGTCATTCCCTAACTGCAGCGTCATTCGCTAAGGCTCGCTAACGCGCGTTGCGGCGGTGCGCGGACGCTCAGTAGTGGCTGAGCGTCCCGATACGTCTCGCGCGCCGTAACGCCATCTGGAACGTCTGCAGCGAGAGCGGGATCAGAACGACCGCGAACGCGATCAGAATCAGTGCGTCGCGCCCGATGCGGGCCAGGTCGGGGTGCTCGACCAGCGCCAGCCTCGTGCCGTCGAGGCCGTGCACCATCGGAAACAGCTGGGCCACCACCTGCAGGAACCGCGGGAGCACCGAGATCGGGTAGAGCACGCCCCCGAGCAGGGCGAACGCCGACCCGACGAAGCTCAACAAGACCCCGACCCGCTTGGCCAGCACCATGACGCTGGCCGCGACCAGGCCCGTGGCGCTGAAGGCCACGACCGTCAAGAACATCATCACCGCCGCCAGCGCCAGGTGGTCGACCGCCACCTTGGCGTGGAACAACAACGCGCCCACCACGACGTAGAGCACGAGCTGCACCGTGGCGAAGATGAACGGCCACGTGGCGCCGCACAACAGGATCATGCGGGGATCGGTCGGGGTGACCAGGAGGGCCTCCATCGTCCCCTGCTGTTGCTCCTGGCTGAGGTTGGTCGAAAAGGTGCCGAGAGCGACCGAGAAGTAGCTGAGGGCGGCCGTTCCCACCAGCGCGAAGGTGAAGTAGTCGCTCCCGTACGGCTTCAGCGCCTTCTGGTGCCCGGGCACGATGTGGCTCAGGAAGCCGGCGGACAGCAGGGTCACCAGGGCTCCACCGAACGAGGTGAGGAAGGCCAGCCGGTAGCTGGATTCCAGCCGGAAGTCCCGCTTCAAGAACGCGGTCGGCAAACTCACCTGTGGTCCACCAGCCGGTTCAGGGCGTCGACGAGAAGCTCCTCGTCAGCCGACGGCAGATGCTCGGCGAACTGGCCGTGGAACAGCACGCTCACCCGATCGCAGATGGCGGATGCCTCGCCCAGATCATGCGTGGTCATCAGTGTGGTCACACCCTTTTCGCGACGCAGGACGCGGAGCACCTCCTGAAACTCTGACCGCGCGTTCGGGTCCAGACTGCGCGTGGGCTCGTCGAGCAACAACACGGGCGGCTCGTGAAGGATGGCCCGCGCCAGCCCGAGGCGGCGGCTCATCCCTTGGGAGAAGCCCGACACGGGCCGGTTGGCGTCGTCCGCCAATCCGACGACCTCGAGCGCGTGTTGGACGGCGGCCTTCGGCTTCTTCAGGTGGTACAGCGTGGCTGCGAAGTCCAGGTTCTCCCGGGCGGTGAGCCGCCAGTAGAGGCTGCGCTCCTCGCCGGTGGTGAAGCCGATCTGGCGGCGTACGGCTCGCTCCTGGCGGTGGACGTCGTAGCCGTTGACGCGGGCGTCGCCGCTGTCGAAAAGAACGAGCGTGGCCAGGATGCGCAGGAGCGTGCTCTTGCCCGAGCCGTTGGGACCGATGACGCCGTGAATGGTGCCGTGATTGACGGTGAGCGTCGCGCCGCGCAGCGCGTCGACCGATGCTCTGGGCCGGCCTGGCACCCAACCCCGGACCACGAACCGCTTGCGCACGTCGATGGCCTCCAGGGCGGGGACCCTGTCCCCGTCCTCACTCACATCTACGCTCGGCGTGTGCGAGACCTTGGGCTGCAACTTCGGGCCGCGGTCTTCCTCGCGGTGACGCGCCTGCTGCTGACGCGTAAGGGGACGACGTCCACGCTCCGGCTGCTGACGCGCCGATCCAGGGGCCAGGGGCGCCCCGGACAGGTGGCACTCCATCGAGGGTCGGCACTACGTGCCGTGCGCCGCGCCGGCCGCGTGCTGGGGGGCACGTGCCTCGCGCAATCGGTGGCGCTCACCGCGGTCCTCGAACATGCGGGACAGCATCCCACGCTGTATCTGGGCTGCAGGCCCGATGACGGGTCATGGAGCGCGCACGCGTGGGTCGTCGTCGGAAGCGAGGTCCTCGAGCCGGTGCGCGGAGGACCGCACGCCGAGCTGGCCCGGCTCGAACGGCAGACCGACTGGGTGCCGACCCCGGTCGGGGGGTCGACTACGGGAGGATGAGGCTGATGCAGACCAGCGACTGGCAGGCCTGCGTCCACTCCTCAACAGTGCCGTACTCGGTCAGCGTGGGGCGCTCGTAGTCCCGCTCAGTACGTTCGCTCATCGACATACCCTTTCCCACCTCGTCGGCAGAAATCTAACGAAACACCCCAATCCCGTCAATTCCGGGATTTTGGCGCTCCACGGTGACAGTTCGATGGCGGTTCGCCCATTTCCTGCCTCGGGCTCGAAGAGGGGCCGAACGGCGGCGCATACCGTCCGGGGGCGGCTCTAGCATGCGCGCTCATGGGGGACTTGGAGCCGGCGGATGAAGTGATCCTGCACGAGCAGGAGGGAGAGGCCTTCCTCCTCCACGTGCCATCAGGCCGCTACTTCGGCCTGAACGAGACCGGGTTGGTGGTCTGGAAGGCGCTGCTCGCGGGCAGCGACCCGGCCGAGGAGCTGGGCCGTCGCTGGCCGGACATCTCGGCCGAGGACCGACGGGCAGACGCCGAGACCCTCGTCGAGGCGCTCGTCGGTGCCGGCCTCGTCCGGGCCACCGGCAGTTCGTGAGCGACACCACAGTCGAAAACACGCAGGGCTCCGAATCCTGGACCGGCTGTCACGGCGTTCGGCTGACCGGCCAGCCTTTCGCGGTCGGGCACGCGTCCGGCACTCCGCTCGCCGACGCGGCGGTGCACGTGGGGCCCGTGCCCCCGCCCAGCGGTCCTGAGCTGTGGCGGCTGCACGGGGAGAGCAACGCCGGCGGTGTGCACCGAACCGTCGACCGGTGGCTGTGCCAGCAGAACGGTGCCCTCGTCGTGCACGCCAGCGCCGGACCAGCGCTGGCCGTGGACATCGGGACCGACGGCGTCACCATCGAGCCGGGCGGCGACACGCTCACGCTGCAACTCCTCGCCAGCTTCGCCGTGCCCTTGGTCCTCAACGGCCACGACGTGCTCGTACTGCATGCGTCCACCGTCGCCAAGGACGGCCAAGCGGTGGTCGTGTGCGGCAAGAGCGGCACGGGCAAGTCGAGCGTGCTCGTGCGGATGATCGACGCCGGCTGGGACGCGGTGACCGAGGACGTGTGCGCGATCGACGTGCGTGGCGACGCGCCGGTGGCATGGCCGGGCCCGCCGTGGGTGCGCCGGGCATACGGCGAGCCGGGACCGGAGGGCGCGGCGTTGCGTTTCGACACCCCCGACAAGGCGGCGTGGGACTTGGAGCCGTCCCTCGTGCGCGGCCCCGTCCCGGTCGCCCACCTCGTCTTCCTTGATCCGCCCGGCGGCGACGCTCCGCAGTGGGAGCCCCTGCGTCAGCCGGAGGCGGCACGTGATCTGGCCGCCCATGCCGCGTGGTTGCGGGACCCAGCCGAGGCGCCCCGCCATCTCTTTCGGCTCGCGCTCGCGCTGACCAGGTGTGTGCCGTCAAGCCATCTCCGGGTGCCGCGGAGCCCATCGTGGCTCGACGACATCCCCGAGCTGATCGCCACCCGCTTGGGCTAGCCGGCCATCCTGGCGAGCGTCGACCCCGGCGGCGGGCGGTCGGGCGGGCGGCCTTCGGCAAAGCGGGCGGCAGCGGCCACGTGCCAGGCCTCGAGGAGGTCGGCCACGACGTCGATGTCGAGCTCGTCGGCAGTCACGGCGCCGCCCGCGGCCAACCGGGCGCGCAACTCCGGCGACTCGGCCAGCCGGCGTATGGCGCCGGCAAGCGCAGCAGCGTCCCCGGGCGGGTACCGGAGGCAGTTGGCGCCGTCGTGCATGAACTCGGATGAGCCACCGGAGCCGGTGCCGATGACCGGTGTGCCGCACGCCATCGCTTCGATGGGCACGAGCCCGAACGGTTCGTCCCATTCACTCGGAAACACGAAGACGTCGGCCGCCGCGTACTTGTCGCGAAGCGCGGCGCGGTCCGACACGCTGAACTGCACCCGATCACCGACGCCGCATGCTTCAGCGAGGGAGCGCAGGGACGCGACGTAGTCGGCGGCCCCGCGTCCGACGATCTCGAGTGAGTTCTCGGGCGGCAGCAGAGCCATCGCCCGGATGAGCGTCTCGATGCCCTTTCGGTCGTCGACGCGGCCGACGTACAGGACCTTCCCGTGCCACTCGCTGGTCTGCGGCTTGGTGGGAGGGAAGTCGGTGCGATCGATGCCGAGGTAGGTGACGGTCTCGATGTTGATCTCGATGCCGCGGTAGGCGTGGTCGTGCGCGAACCGGCGGGTGAAGTCGCTGGTGAAGCAGAAGGCGGCGTCGGCCAGCCGCGGGAGCCGCGTCGGCACGTTTGTCGTCGCCGCGATCAGGCGCGCCGCCTTGGGACGGGGCGGGAACAGCCGCATCCACGCGTCCAGGTTCGGGCCGTACCAGAGCCAGTCGTCGCAGATGGCGAGGACCATGGGCACCCCTCGTTGCTCGAGGGTGGTGAGAAGTCCCAACGACATTGCGCCCATGTTCCACACCGAGACCACGTCGGGCCGGAAGGAGTCGAGCACTCGTCGGAGCTGCCGCTGGTTGTGTCGCTCGATGGCCAAGCGGCGCCAGACAGGCGGGCTCAGCAGCTCGTGGTCGTCCCAGTAGAACCGGAGGGTCCGGTCGACATCGGGCTCGTCGCCCTCGTCGACGTCGGGCAGACGCATGTCGGTGGTGAGCACGTGCACCTGGTGGCCGTGCGCTTCCATCCTGCGCATGACATCCCAGCAGGCGAGCTCATAACCGCCGAGGTGATGGGGCGGGTACTTGTTGGTGATCGTCAGGACGCGCACCGGATCGATGCGGGGATCGTAACGGGCTGACTCCGACGGGGGCCGCGCGTCGAGTCGTCATAGGGTGTCGCCGGACATGGCAGCAACCGGCTTCGAGCTCGAGGGGGAGAGCACCCCGGTAAGCCTCCTGCTGAAGCAGACCTGGGAGTCGCGCGGGCTCTTGGCGATGCTCGCTCGGAAGGACTTCTTCGTCCGCTACCGCCGGGCGTCCTTCGGGCTGCTTTGGGCGGTCTTTCTCCCGCTGCTCCAAGCCATCGTCCTCGCGGTCGTCTTCTCGAGGGTGGCCAAGATCCACGTCAGCGGCGTGAACTACACCGTCTTCATCTTTTCCGGCATGGTCAGCTGGTCGTACTTCAGCTCCGTGTTCGGGTCGGGCAGCACGGCGATCGTCGACAACGCCGGGATGACGGCCAAGATCTACTTCCCGCGAGCAATTCTCCCGATGGTGTCCGCCGGCTCCACCCTCTATGGCTTCGCCGTCACCGTCCTCATCCTGATCGGGATGTGCATCGTGACCGGGGTCAGCCTCGGGCTGAACACGCTGCTGCTGATCCCAGCCATCATCCTCATGACGCTGCTCGCGGTCGCGTTCTCTCTGGTGTTCTCGGCCCTGCACGTCTACTTCCGCGACATGCGGTTTGTGGTGGCGGCGATGCTGCTCGTGTGGTTCTACGTGACGCCAATCATCTATCCGCTCAGCTTGGTGGGGAACCTGGGGAGGCTCCTGCACCTCAACCCGGTGACTGGCATCGTCGAGATGTTCCGCGCCGCCACGGTCGGCGCCGACAAGGGATGGGTCGGCACCCTCTGGTGGACGCTGGGGTGGACAGTCGGCCTCTTCATCATCGCGGTAGCGCTCCACCGCCGTTTCAACCGCGTGTTCGCGGACCTCCTATGAGCGAGCACGGAAGCGCAGCGGAGGAGCGCAGCTCCAATGAACAGCGCGCGCCTCGTTCAGAGGCGCCGCCGAAGGCGGCCCGATGAGCGAACCCGCCATCGAGCTGGTCGGGATGGGCAAGCGCTTCACGAAGTATGAGGACGCGCCCATGCTCGTCACCCGGATGCTCCGTTTCCGGGCGAAAACCAAGCGAAGCAAGCTGTGGGCGCTGAGGAACATCGACTTCGAGGTCGGCCGGGGCGAGTGCGTGGGTGTCATCGGGCGCAACGGCTCGGGGAAGTCCACGATGCTGACCCTGCTCGCTGGAGTGACGGGACCGACAGAAGGACGGGTCACCGTACGCGGCCGCGTGGCGCCGCTGATCTCGGTCGGAATCGGGTTCCATCCGGAGCTGACCGGCCGAGAGAACGTCTACGTCAACGGCACGGTCCTGGGCATGACTCGCACCCAGATCGACCGGCAGTTCGACGAGATCGTCGACTTCGCCGAGGTCGGGCCCTTCATCGACACGCCCGTGAAGTTCTATTCCTCGGGGATGCAGCTACGGCTCGGGTTCGCAGTCGCCGTGGCCGCCGAACCCGAGGTCCTGCTGGTCGACGAGGTCCTCGCCGTCGGCGACATGGCGTTCCAGTTGAAGTGCTTCAAGCGCATGGGCGAGATCATCGACTCGGGGGCGACGATCGTGGTCGTCAGCCACAACCTGCCCGCCATCCGCAACCTTTGTCCTCGGACGATGGTCCTGCACTACGGCGCCAAGCGATTCGACGGCGAGACTCGTGAGGCCATCCAGGTGTACCACGAGCTGCTGGGTGAAGCGCGTACGACCGACGACCCGCTGGCGCCCGATGTGGCCAGCGCCATCTCGGCGCGGTTCGAGCGCGTCGAGCTGCGCGGTCCAGACGGGAACCTGACGGCGCACGTGTCGACCGGCGAGGAAGTCGAGGTCCAGGGTGACGTGGTCTTCGACAAAGCAGTCGAGGATCCCGTCTTCGGATTCGGTGTGACCACCGAGAGCGGGGTCGTGGTGTACACCGACAGCACTCCCCTGTACCAAGGCGTTGAGGGGTTTGTGGCGGGAAACCGCGCTCAGTTCCGAGCCCGTTTCCGGCTGGCGGTCACCAGCGGCCCCTACGAGGTCCATGTCAACCTCCAGCGGTTGCGCGACGGCGAGATGGTCGCCCGACCGCCGGCGCCTCTCTCGGTCTACGTCTCGGGTCGCGACGGCGTGCACGGTCTCGTCGACCTGGGCGCCGAGCTCACCGTCTCGCGCGAAGAGTCAGCCGAGTCGGCGTAGGCCCGCCACGGCCGGGTGACCGCGGCGCGCCCGACGCCGGCCACGCCGCCCAGGACGCGGACGAGTGTCGTCGTGGTGAGGAAGGGCCGCAGGGCGACGAGGTACTCGCGGACGTAATAGAGGCCCCAGCCCCAGAAGAAGGCGTACGTGGCGACCACCGCCCTCCGGCGGTCCCGCCCGAGCAGCTTCACCAGGCGCGCCCCCGAACCGACGCCGTATCGCCAGTCGAGCACGAGGAGTTGGCGCCGATTGCGCCACTGCACATGCAGAGCGCACGCACTGGGCTCGTACCGGCCGACACACCCGGCCGCCAGCAGGCGGTCGAACAGATCCAGGTCTTCGGCCGCGGGAAGGGCCGTCCCCGGCCCGAGGAACTCGTCGAAGCCGCCGGTGATGTTGAGGGCCCGCCGGCGCATGAACAGATTGGCACCGTGGCCCATGAGGTCCGAGCGGGCGTATCCCACGAACAACTCGGGTTCGGGGTCCTTCTTGATGGCGACCGACCGGGACGTGAACTCCTCGCCGGGCACGAAGTCCGTCCGCCCAGTGAAGAAGTCGACGTCGGGGTGGTTCTCACAGGCCGCCAACACTGAGGCCGCCCACTCCGGCGTCGCCAGCACGTCGTCGTCGATGAACGCAACGATGTCGCTGCGAGCGGCGCGCCATCCGGCGTTCCTGGCTCGAGACGCGCCCGGCACGTCACAGCGGATGTAGCGAGTACCGAACTCGGCGGCAAGCCGGCGCGTGTCATCGCCGCGAGACGCGGAGTCGACGACGATGACCTCGTCGTCAGGTCGTACCGACTTGCACACGGCGTCGAGGCACCGGGCGAGCAGCGCCGGTCGGTCGCGCGTCGGTATGACGACGGAAATGGCTGAGCGGGAGTCCGTAGATACGATTCTCGCGGTTCAGATCGTGACGGCACCCAACTGGCACCAGGAGCACCTCCGCCACATCGAGGAAGCATTCGCCGCCGGCAGCGACAGCCAGATCAAGGCGAGCTACGCCCAGCTCGGCGACCTCCTCGAGCAGGAGTTCGGCGACGATGTGGCCGCCGCCCCGCTTCTGTCACTCGCCGAGACGGTGCCGGTGGTGGCGCGACTGCTCGAGGGCATCAGCGGCGTCCTCCTCGACGCCGGCTGCGGTCCCAACCCCGCTGCGTCCATGGCGCTCGCCGCGCCCGGGCGTCGGATCGTCGCCCTCGACATCGGCGCCGGAACAGTGAGGCTGGCGCGAGCCCGAGCCGCAGCCAACGGCGTCGAGCTTCTGCCCGTCGTTGCCGATCTGGAGTCACTGCCGTTCAAAGCGGGTGCGTTCTCCGGCGGCGTGTGCGACGACACGATCGAACACGTCCCCGACGACGCCGCCGCCATCCGAGAGCTCGCTCGGGTCCTGGCCGTGGGCGGGCGAATGGCGCTGGCCACGCCGAACCGCAGGGCGCTGTCGGTCGTGGTGTGGCGGGCACGGGATCTTGTCCTCCGCCGCCACCTGGACCCGCGCGCCTACTACGCGGCGGGGAGCCACCTCCGCGAGTACACGTGGCCGGAGTTCGAGCGCCTCGTCTCACCTTGGCTGCGCGTCCGCGATCGGGCGGCGGCGGGATGGGGCGGCGATTGGCGGCGGCGTCTCGCGGCCTCGGTGACCACGCATCCACCGCTCCGTCGACTCTCACGCATGATCGTGCTGGCCGTGGAGCCGGCCCGTCCTCAGCCCCTCGATTCGGCTTCGTAAAGCTCGACGAGCCGCGGCACGATCCCCGCGTCCCAGTCATAGGGCGCGGCCGCAGACCGGCAACGCTCCATGGTGTCAGGCTGTTGTACGAGGTCGAGGGCTTGCAAACAGGCGTCGGCCAGTGAAGACGCGTCGTCGGGCTCGGCCAACGCGCCGACGCCGGGCTGCACGAGCTCGGGCAGCGACGCGTGGCGTACACCGACGATCGGCGTTCCGCAGGCCAGCGACTCGAGCAGCGACAACCCGAAGGCTTCGTGGACCGACGGCAGGACCGTGGTCCACGCCGCGCTGTAGGTCCCGGCCATGTCGGGCGTACCCAGCGGCAAGACGTCGACGCGGTCGCGCGCTCGCCCCGTCGCCCGCTCGAGCAGGGCGCGGGGGTCGCCAGGACCGGTCAGCCACAGACGGACGTTCGGCTCCTTGTCGATCATCAGCTCGAGCGCGTCGAGCAACATGGCGACGCCTTTGCGCGGTTCGGTCAGTGACCCCGAGTACAGCAGCGTGGGGTCCGACGCGCGCGGCGCGCCGGGTGCGAAGCGCTGGAGGTCGACGCCGCCAGGAGTCAGGGCGGCGCGCCGTCCGAAGTCGCTCTGGAGCTTGCCCGCCGCGTACGCGGAGAGGCATCCGTAGACATCGACGTCGCGCACGACCCGGAGATGCAGCTGGTCGACCCGCCGGCCGGCGCGGGGCTCAGCGCCGCTCGCCAGCGAGCGGTAGTACGCACGATCAGGGTTCCCAAGATTCGTGTAGACGGTTCGACGACGTCGGTACAGGCGTGCGGTCGCGATCGATGCCACCGCGTCGGGCACGCCGAGCGAGTGCACGATGTCGTACCGGCCAACAGCGAGGGGCGCGAGCACCTCCCATCGGAATCGGACGTCCTGCTCGAGTCCCGAGCCCCGGAGCCACGGCAGGCGGACAACATGGACGCCGTCCTCGACCGAGCGCCTCGGGCGGCGCGCCGTCGAGAGGATGGTGACTCGATGACCGGCGCGGGCAAGGGCACGAGCGACTTCGTGGAGCCAGCGTTCGCCACCGCGCCGCACGTCGGGCCAGCAGTGGACGTGGGTGAGCGCTATCCGCATGGACGGTCGCCCGCCGCCGGCTCGGCGCCCGTCAGCTGCACGCCGTCCACGGCCAGCGACCCGCCCAGGTCGGCGGCGCCGTACACACCGGTGCGCCGTTCGACGAAGAACACCACGCCGCGATGATCCTCGGCCAGCAACCCGCGGCCGTTCCCGGTCACGACCGAGCAGCGGGCCCGGTAACTGCCGCCGGTCAGACGTGGAACGAACTCCACCGACAGCTCCACCTCTTCGCCGGGGGCGAACCGACGATGACGCAGACCCACCTCGGAGTGGCAGCCGTAGGCCACCGAACCGGCTTCGTCGACCACCTGGAAGCCGAACACGGGATCTTCTGCCGCCTGTTCGAACCGCACGCGTGCCCGGAACTGCACCGGCACATCGCGTTCGAGGTAGTGGGCGGGCCCGTCGGGGCCGATCAGTGCCGTGTCGAGGATCGTGGCGCCTCCCACGAAGATCTGCCGGCGCTCCGAGCGCGCCGTCTCCTCGGTTTCGCCGGCCTCGACCGTCAGTTGCTCGTGATACCGCTCGATCGCCGCTTCTGTTTCCCCGTCGAACTCGAGGCGGCCGCGATGGAGCAGCAGTGCCCTCCGGCAGAGCGAACGCACGGCGTCGAAGGAGTGGCTCACCAGCACGATGGCGGCGCCCGACTCTTGGATGTCGTGCATGCGGTCGACGCACTTGGCCCGAAAGGCGGCGTCGCCGACGGCCAGAACCTCATCGATGAGGAGGACGTCGGGGTCGGTGTGCACGGCGACCGAGAACCCGAGGCGTAGGAACATCCCCGATGAGTAGAACTTGACGGGGGTGTCGATGAAGTCGTCGAGCTCGGCGAACGAGATGATGTCGTCGAGGCGATCGTCGACCTCCTGCTTCGACAACCCGAGGATCATCCCGTTGAGGTAGACGTTCTCCCGTCCCGACATCTCTCTGCGGAATCCGACGCCGACGCTGATCAGGGGGGCGACGACACCGGCGACGCGGACCCGACCCTCACTCGGACGAGTCACGCCCGCCAGCAGGCGAAGGAGCGTCGTCTTCCCCGAACCGTTGCGTCCGAGGATGCCGAGGGTCTCTCCCTGTTCGAGCGTGAAGCTGACGTCGCGAAGGGCCCAGAGCTCGGACCGCTGCGCCCTGCCTGTCGGGAGGATCGAGCGGAGCAGCATGGCCTGCTCCTCGAATTTCCAGTAGCGCTTCCCCGCCCCCTCGACCGCAATCGCGCTTCGCTCGCTCACAGGAGATCCACCAGTACCCGGTCGCGACGGCGGTAGGACTCGGCCGCTATGACGAGTAGGCCGACCGTCCAGACGACGGAAATGACGACGGTACGGATCCAGTGGGCCTCGGCACCCACAGTCGCGGCGCGGAACAAAGCGAGGACCCCCGTCATCGGGTTCGCCTCGATCAGCGGGCGGACGCTGCCCGTGAGCCGCAGCGGGTAGATGATCGGCGTGGCGTAGAACCACGCCAGCAGGCCGGCCTGCACGAGGTAGCGCACGTCGCGGAAGTAGACGTGAAGTTCGGCGGCGACGAGCGCGAGCGCAGCCGAGAACGCGACCAGCAGCACACACGCAGGCACGAGCCAAAGGATCTCGATGCTTGGCGTCACGCCGAACAGCGGCATCACCGCGATCATCAGGAGGAGCGTCACGCCGAAACCGACCATGTTGGCGATGACCGGAACGACGGGAAGCATGGCTCGGGGGAACCACACCTTCTCGGTGATCTCCGCCGCGTCGACCACGGCCGTCGAGCCGGCAGTGACGCTCGCCGAGAAGTAGGTCCACGGCAGCACGCCGCTCATCACGAAGACGGCGTAGTGCTCCCCGTTCCCGAAGCGAAGGACGCGAGAGAACACGACAGCCAGTACGCCGGCCTGCACGAGCGGCACCACCACCGCCCACAGCACCCCCAAGGTCGCCCGCTTGTAACGGACCTGGAAATCGGTGCGGGCCAGCATGCCCAGCACGTCGCGGTGGCCCCACAGCTCGCGCAGGAACGACGAACGGCTTTCTGCCTCGGGCGACAAGTCGATGACGCGACCCGACCGCTTCATCAGAGCACCAGCGTCCGAGCCTCGATGCTCCCGACAACCAGGGCGGCGGCCTTTACTGCGTCGGCCGTCAGCTCCACCGGCGCGACCGACAACAGCTCACGGCGGCCGGCGGGGCGGGCGCTACTGGCCCTGAGGCGCAGGGCCGCCCACCCGGTGAGGGCGGCGCCGGCCAGCCAACCCCGACCCCGAAGGAGCAGCAGCACGGCCGCGTAAAGCCAAAGCCGCGCGCCGTCGCCGAGAAGGATTCGGCGCTCGAGCAGCGTGTCTCGCAGTTCGGGGACCTCGCGCACGAGCGCGGGAAATCCCTTCACCATCCACGCCCGGCTCATGGCGTCGCGCACGTCGGGATCGAACACGTGGTGCTCGACGACCGCTTCGGGAAGAAACACGACCCGGCCGCCACGTTTCACCCGCCACCCGAACAGCGAATCGGTCCCGAACCCGAGACTCCACCCAGGCGACCCCTGTCGGAACAGAAGACGCTCGGATCCCGCTTCAAAACCGCCGGCGCGGTCGTACGCGTCCCGTCGCACGAACATGTTGCACGTCGCGTAGAGGCCGTCCTCCCGCGTGACCCACACGGAGCGTTCGAGCGGACGCACCTCTCGTACCGGTCGAGTCGCCCCTTGCACGAGGTCGGCGCCGGCGTCGAGGGCGGCAACTCCCCGCTCGAGCCAGTCAGGGGCCACGACGCAGTCGCTGTCGGTGAACGCGAGATAGGCGCTGCGGGCAGCGCGTACACCGGCGTCGCGGGCTGCGCCCGAAGTTCCCCCTCCGCCGGCCACCACCCGGACGGGCAACCCTGCGGCGGCGGCGGCAATGGCCTCTTCTCCTGACCCGTCCACCGAGCCGTTGTCGACGACGACGACCTCGTAGTCGGTGAATGTCTGGGCCGCCAGCGTGTCGAGAAGGCAGCGCAGAAGGGCACGCCGGTTCTGAACCGGCACCACGACCGAGATCCGGGGTTCGCTCACTGCGGACAGGTGGTGGGTTCGAGCGGACTGTCGACGCGGAATACATGCACCCGGTCGTTCACGAGAACCTCGCTGACCCCTCGGGCCCCGCGCGTCCAGCCCAGCGCCGGTGGGTCGGGCTCCGACGGAAACGACGGGGCGATGACCACGAAGCGGTAGCCACCGTGATTGACGGCCCGCCGCCAGGACGTACACGTGCGGAAGTCGGTGAAGGCGTGTTCGTCGGTGAAGTCACCGATGTATTGCACCCGGTTCGAGAGATCCTGGCCGTAGAGGGGGTACTGCATGAAGAAGCCGGCGATTCCGATGTTGGCGTGGTGCAGACCGTTCGCCCACGCACCGAGCGCCACCTGGCTCGACGCCGCCACGGTATAGCGGCGGTCGAGATAGCGACGAGTGACAGGCAGGCCGGCGACGACGGCGACGAGGCCAACGATGACGGCACCGACGATGGCGAACCTCGCGCCAATGCCATCAAGTACCCACAGGAGCACGAGAGCGAGGATGCCGCCAACCAGGCCAAGGGCGACGCCACCAGCGCGACCGTCGGACGGCCACGCGTTGGGGGCGACGCCAGTGATGACCACCAGCACACCCACCAGGCCCGCGGCGACCGGCAACCACGTTCGCCGAACGACAGCCGCAGGCAGGAGCGCGAGCGCCAACGCCAGGCCCGGGAGGACGTATCGGAGGTTCGCCGTGAACAACACGGGCTGGCCCTGCGGGCCGAAGGCGGTCGTCTGCGTGAAGAGATAGGCGATGACGGTGGCGAGGGCGACGGCGCCCAGGCCGCGAGCAACCACCGGACCGCGCCAGACGACGACCGCGCCGACCAGCACGGCACCGACGACAAGCACGGGCCAGAGCACGCCGAAGGCGTGATGCAATCCGGGAACGAACCAGTGCGCCCACACCGCTCCGTCGAACAGATAGTGAGCGACGGTGTACGCGTACCGCTCCAGCGCGATTGGCGGTTTGGGCAGGGCGACACTTCCGACGCCGATGTGCAGCGTCGGGATCGGCGTGCCGACGCGCGCGATGTTGCGCAGGTACCAGAACGAACCGGTCATGAACGCCGGGGCAAACCACGCCGCGCAGGCGAGGCTGCGGCGCGGCCATCCCAGTCGCGGCGCGAGCACAAGGACGACAACCGACAGCGCCACGAACGGAACGACCAGCGTGAGCTTCGAGCCGAGCGCGAGCCCACCCGCCAACCCGGCCAGCGGCAAGGCGGCGCGGGAGTCGGCCCCGGCGAGGAGCAGGTAGGCGGCGATCAGGAGGAAGGCGACCGAGACGGTGTCTGTCATCCCCGACGCGGCCTGGGTACTGGCGATCAACGGCGTGACGAGCACGACCGAGACGGCGCCGACCGCAAGCGCGCCCGAGCCGAGCCGGCGGCCGACACACCACGCGGCGCCCAGGAGCAAGACCAGCCACCCCAGATTGAGAACGAGCGAAAGTGGATCGCGGTGCCACGCCATCATCCCCAGCGAGTGCGCGACCTCGCCGTTGCTCGGGTGATAGGCGGTCGCTTCGTCGGGCGCGATGAAGTGCAATCTCGTGAGCCACCCGTCCTGCACGAAGCGCGCCGCGTGGGGCAGGTGATACGACAGCGTGTCGACGTCGGTCATGCCTTGGCCCAAGGCGCTGATCGTCCGCGCGCCCCACTCAGCCAGGACGAAGGCCCCGAAACCGATGGCGGCGACCGGTTCCCACCGGGCCATCGGCTCATACCCGATCATGCGACGGGGCCGCTCGGCGGGCGCCAAGAACCAAGCGGCGACGCCCACACCTACAGCGGCGACGATGACCGGCCCCGGCGTGAACAAACCAACCGCGCCGAGGACTTCACAGAGGACGATGGCGGCGCTCCAGGCCAGCACCGCTTCCGCCAAGCGCGACGGCACCCAGCCCCACCCGTGGCAGAGCCGCCGCCGCCAACGGACGGCTGGCGCGACCAGGGCGAGCGCGAGCACCACGAGCCACAGCCATCCCAGCGCGTAACGAGCGACGCTCACTGGCAGCCTGCCGCGGCGCGCCCATCGGACCGCACCCGATAGATCCGCGCCGTCGGGGTGCGTAGAAGGACCTCGGCGCGCGGGTCGCCGTCCATCCACGAGGCAACGGTGGCCGCCCGATTGGGATCCTCGAGTGACGCGGTCGCCGTCCCAGACGGCGCGAGCACCACGTAATCGAAGCGCCCGTTCGTCACCGCCGCCCACCAGGCCCGACAGGTGTCGAGCTCGCGGAAGCCACCATGGGGCAGGGTCGCGCCCAGATACTGCACGTGGTTCGAGAGCTCGGGCCCGTACAGCGGGTACTGGACGAAGAACCCGTCGATGGCGATGCGGGCACCATGCACGCCCTCAGCCCACTGACCGATCGACCCGAGGGCGGCGACGGTCGACGCGTGCCGGGCCCGATCGCTTCTTCGACTGTCGAGCCAGACGCCGACGGCGGTCACCAGCCCGACGATGACGACGAGCGCGCCGGCCAAGATCACCGCCACCTCGGCCCGGCTCAACAGCAGCGCCACGCCCGCGGCCACGACGACCAGCGCGCAGAGCAGGGCCGCCGGCCGATAGGCATGGAGCCACACGGGCCACTTCGACGAACTGGCGGCGGTGACGACCACGACCGCGAGCAACACCACGGACACAGCCGCCCACCGCTGCTCGAGGCGACGGGCGACGCCGGCCATCGGCAACAGCACGAGCGCCAGCACGACGCCCGGGGCCAGATAGCGAAGGTTGGCGGCGAACAGGATCGGGGCCCCATCGCGTCCGCCGGCCGTCGTGGGTGTGATCACGTACGCGAGCAGCGCGGCGAGCGCCACAACGCCAAGCACTCGGTCGCGCGCCTCCCCGGCCGCGAGCGCTATGACCACGCCCGCGACGGCCAAGGCGATGGTCGCCGGCCACGCCGACCCGACGGCCAGGCGCACACCGGGAAGAAGACTTCGGCGCCAGATGTCAGGGTCAGCGGCGTAGTGGGCGACAGCGAAGCCGTAGCGGTCGACGAGACCGAGCGGCGGCGACGGAAACCCCACCCCGGCAATGCGGAGCCGAGTGCTCGGGACAGGACTGCCGGCTCGTACGAGGTTCCGGAGATACCAAAAGCCGCCGGTGACGAACGTGATCGACGCGTAGGCCACGGCACCGCGCACGCGCCGCGCGCGCATCAGCTGCACCACCGCGAGCACGGTGAGGACGGTGATGGGCACGACCATCGTGAGCTTCGTCCCGAGCGCCAGCCCGCCGGCGGCCGCCGCGACCAGAACTCCGTTGCCCTCCCACGGGCTGATGAGGAAGAGCGCGGCCGCGGCGACGAGCAGCGCAATGGTCACGATGTCGTTCTCGGCCGCGCCCGCCTGGGTCACGACGATCACCGGCCAGACGGCGACCAGCGCGACGGCGACCATGCACGCCGCGCCTACGCCGCGTGCCCGGCCGGCACACCACGCACCCATGAACGCCATCGCCAGCCACCCCACGTTCAAAAGCGGCGACAGGACGTCGCTCCCCAGACCGACGATCCCGATTCCGTGCAGCAGCTCCGACGTCGCCGGGTGGAACTGCGTGATCGGCGCGCTGGCCCGCGTGAAGTGAAGGCGCGTCACCCATCCGTCCTGCGCGAACCGGGCCGCGAACGGCAGGTGGTAGTGCAGCGAGTCGACGTCGGTGATCCCAGACGACAGCGCGCTGGCCACGTGCGCCGTCCACACGGCGGCGACGATCGCGATTGCGGCGACCGCGGCCACAGCGGCCACGCGCCCGGTGCTCGTGTGAGGTGGCGCGGGTGCGGGCGCCGACGAGTCTTCGGGGGCGCGCTGGCTGAGGAGCAATCCGATGCCTCCGGCGACCACGGCCGCGAGCAGCAGCGGGAGCCGGCGAAAGAGACCGACCGAGCCCAACAACTCGGCGCTCGTCGTCACCAGGGCGAGGGCGATGACGACCTCGGCCAAGCGGGCGGGGACTCCGCGCCAACCGGCGAGAAGGTACGAACGCAGCCCCCAACCGGCAACGGCGAAGGCCGCGGCGTACGCGAGGCACCAGGCGAGCCCGAAGGCGGCGGAGACGGCGATCATCGAAAGCGAACGGCGCGGCTGACCCCGCAGCGCGCGGAACCGGCGCTGTTAGCATGCCGCGCCGAGATGAGCCCCGACCATCGGCGCTCCGAGCCGGTGGCGTCCGGTCCCTGCCCGGTATTCATCTTTTCGCTTCCCCGAACGGGATCGACGCTGCTGCAGCGCGTGCTCGGCGCGCATTCGGAGATCTCGACGGTGTCAGAGCCGTGGATCCTGCTCCCCCTCCTGTACGCCCGCCGGGACACCGGCATCTATGCCGAATACGACCACGGGCTGGCCCGCGGAGCGGTGGACGACTTCATCGCCACGCTCCCCGCCGGGGGTGCCGACTACGACGACGCCGTCCGCGCCTTCGCCATGCGCCTCTACGAACGCGCGGCACGACCCGGCGCTTCGCTGTTCGTCGACAAGACGCCGCGCTATCACGTCGTAGCGGAGGACGTCATGAGGATCTTCCCGGACGCCAAGTCCGTCTTCCTCTGGCGCAATCCGCTGGCAGCCGCCGCCTCGCTCATCAACACGTACGCCGACGGTCAATGGAATCTGTACCTCAACAAAGTCGATCTGTTCGACGGTATCGGTCACCTCATCGACGCCTACCGCGCCAACCAGCAGCGGGCGTACGCGATGCGGTACGAGGACCTCGTGCGAGAGCCCGAGGCCGAGTTGCGGAAGCTGTGCGACTACCTCGGGGTGCCCTGGCAAGCCTCGATGCTCACAGACGCAGACCGCGTCGAGCTGGGCGGACGCCTCGGGGACCGACGCCAGGCCCCGGTCTCTGCGGACGGCGTCGGTAGCTGGCAGGCCACGTTCGCACCTGCGCTACGCCGACGCTGGGCCCGCCGCTACCTGTCGTGGCTCGGACGGGAACGGCTGGCGACGATGGGATACGACCTCGACGAACTACGCGCCGAACTCTCGTCAACACCGGCCACGTTCGACGGTGTGGCCGTCGACGCGGCGCGCATGCTCTATGGCACGGCGTGGTCGGGGCTCGAGCCCGTGCTCGTTCGCGACAAGGTCCGCCGGCTGCGCGACTGGCGCGGCATCCACGCCCACCCCTGAACCGCGCTCACTGCCCGCGCCATCGGAGAAGACGGCGGTATGCACGCACCCGGGTGCGTTCGGGCACGGCGCGCAGGAGCGTCGTCGTGAGGGAGCGACCTTGCAGGCCGACGTCCCGCCACGGCGTGCGAGCCAGCGTCGCCCGCCACGCCCCGCGCCATGGATGGGTGTTCAGCGTGTGCCACGGCTTGGCCAGGTCGGGGCCTTCGAAGTGGAGGATCCCCGGCGCGGATCGGGCGCCGTCGGCCGCGTCCGCGCCCAACACGTCCTCCGCCAGCTCGGGCTCGATCCACAGCGTCTGCTGCGCGTTCCAGCGGGCGTCGAGCGCGTGCCATCTGCCCGCGAACACGAGGTTGAGCACGTCCTGGTCGGGCCACTTGAGGTCTACAGCCCGATCCCGGGCGACGGCGAGCAGGGTTTCCGAGATGCCCTCGGCCCGGAACCTGTCGAGGTCCAGTAGCAGGACGCCGCTGTTGAGAAAGCGCCGGTAGTCATCGAACCCGAGGGCGCGCAGATGGTCACGGTGTTCGGGGTAGACGACGTTGGCAACGGCGCCGATCGCCGCTCCGCCCAGATCGGCGTCCATCAGCGGTGCGAGGTCCGATACAGCCAGCGTGTCGGCGTCGACGTAGAGGACACGACCGACCTCCGGTAGCACCTCGGGGAGGAGAAACCGGAGCCAGACGACGGACCCGTACGGCGCGATCGACGGGAGAGCGGCGAGGCGTTCGTCGTCAAGGACGTGGCCGACGAACCTCCCGCCGGCCGCCTCGACCATCGACGCCAGCGGTCCGATGTCTCGGTCTCGGTCGAGCGAACCGTCGTGGAGGACGTGCACGGTCACATCCGGGCCCCCGTGGTCGACGCACGACAGGGCGGTGACGGCGCTCCACGGAACGTAGGCCCGGTCGACGGCGAGGGCGATGTGCATCGGTCCGGTCAAAGTACGTGCTGACATGGAGGCCATGGCGCCCCGGGTGCTGCTCGTCCCCCACCGTCTTCACGACCCGTTCGGCACCGGGATCCACCGGTACGGGATCGAGCTGATCCGCGCCCTGGCGGCCGACGAAACCAACGTCGACCTCGACTACGCGGTGGCGTCGATCGATGACCCCGACGTCGCCGTGGGTCCGCCCGTCGTCCACATCGCCCCGCCTCGCCGTGCCCTGCACCTGGCGTGGGCGACGGCGGGCCGCCCGGCGATCGAGCGGTACGTGGGCGACACCGCCCTCGTGCACGTGCTGACGCCGGCCGTGCCCGTCGCCACCGCCGCGCCGCTCGTGGTGACGATCCACGACCTCCTGCCGCTGCGCTTCCCGAGCTGGTACCCGGCCCGCCAGCGCTGGCTGTTCCGCCGGGCGATCCACCAGGCGGCGTCCGACGCGGCCCGAGTCGTCGTCCCATCCGAGGCGGTCGCCGCCGATGTGGTCGACGGCACCGACATCGAGCCAGCGCGGATCACCGTGGTCCCCGAAGGCGTCGAACCCATCTTCCGCCGGCCGGTCAGCGAGGTCGACGTGGCCGCGGTCTGCGCCCGGCACGGTGTCCGGCCCGGTCGCTTCTTCTTGTTCGTCGGCGCCGTCTCGGGCCGCAAGAACCTCGTCACCGCCATGCGAGCTTTGGCCGCCTTCCGGGCCGGTGGCCCTGACGTGCCGCTCGTGGTGGCCGGTCCCCGAGGCCGAGGCGCCGACGAGTTCGACGCCGAGACCGCCAAGCTCGGGCTCCAGAGCGCCGTGCGGGTCACAGGATTCGTCTCGGCCGCCGACCTCCCCGTGTTGCTTACGGCGGCGTTGGCCCTCGTGCACCCGTCGAAATACGAGGGCTTCGGGCTGACGCCACTCGAGGCCATGGCCGCCGGCACCCCCGTGTTGGCCGCCAACACGGGTGCCCTGCCCGAGGTCGTCGGCGACGCCGGGATCCTCCTGCCCCCGGACGACGTCGACGCGTGGGCCAAGGCCATGGCCCAGGTGAACGAGGACGAAGACCTTCGCCGCTCGATGGTCGAACGAGGCCGGACCTGGTCGGAGGGCTTCACCTGGGACACAGCGGCGACCCGGACCGCGGCTGTCTATCGGGCCTGCCTCTGAACCAACGCCAGCAGAGCGTCGACGTAGCGACGCCCGATGGCATCCCAGGAGAAGTGAGCGCGTGCGTGCTCGGCGCCAGCGGTGGCCAGCCGCGCCGCCACGTCGTCGTCGTTGAGCACTTCCGCAACCGCGGCGGCGAACGCGCTTGGGTCGTCCGCAACGAGCGCATGCACGCCGCGCTCGATCCCGAGACCTTCCAGTCCCAGCGAGGTACCGACGACGGGCCGCCCGGCGGCCATGGCTTCCAGGGCCTTGAGCCGCGTTCCCGATCCGATGCGTAACGGGACGACGGCGGCGCGGGCGCGCTCGAGCCACGGAACGACGGAGGGGACGTTCGAGTGCAGCTGCACGCCCGGAACGTGGGTGAGGGCCGAGACCTCTGGGAGGGGGTCCAGGCCCACGATGTCGAGACGGACGCTGGGAACAGCAGCGCGGACGCGCGGCAAGACCTCGCGACAGAACCACTGCAGGCCGTCGATGTTGGGACCCCAGCTCAAGGTGCCGGTGAAGACGAGCACCGGCTCGCGGCGCAATGGCGTCGGCGCGAAGCGCTCGGTGTCGACACCGTTGGGAACCACGACAGCATTCGCGGCCAGCGCGGCGGCGTCGGAGTCCGACGACACGAACACGGCGTCGTACCGGGCGATCATGTCGGCCTCGAAGCGGCGGGCGTCGGCGATCTCCCGGCGGTACAGCCACCGTTGACGCCGGGTGGTGGCCAGCGTCAGCTCGTGACGCTTCCGCTCCGACGGCAGGTTGTGCAGCGTCAAGGTCCACTGTCCGCCGGTCACGTTGCGGTGCCCGATCAGCGGCCCCAGCCGGTCGTGCTCCACACAGACCAGATCGAAGCGGCCGAGGCTCGGGAGATGGGCCGTCAGCGCGCGGGCGCGCGGCCGGTTCTCGACGACGGCGGCGGGCTCACGCTCGACGAGCACGCGCCGCAGGTCCTCAGCGCGTCGCCGCGTGCGGTGACCGGGCGGAGGCGGCAGCGGGGCGTCGATCTCGGTGATACCGGCCAGCGCGGCGCGTGTCCGCTCGTCGTGCAACCTGCCCGCCAGCAGCAGCTCGGTGTCGACCTCGCGGGCCAGCGCCTCGACGAGATAGGCCTCACGGATGCTGCCGCCGCCGAGGTTGCGGTCGGGGGGCTCGGTCGTGACCCAGAGGGCGCGCGTCACCGCGCCGGCCGCTGCGCGCCCCGCTCGAGCTCCTCCTCGACCACGCGGCGCAGGCCGGTGATGAAGGCGTCGGCGGTGTGGTCGGCGCGCAGCCGCTCGAACGCGCCCGCGTCGTACCGGCACCCGTCGACCCGGCGGACGGCGTCGGCGATCGCACTGGGCTCGAGCCGGTCGAAGAACTCACCGGTGCGGCCTTCGAGCACGACGTCGGTCAGGCCGCCCTCGCGCAGGGCGACGGTTGGCTTGCCGAATGCCGCCCCTTCGACCGGCGCCAGGCCGTAGGCCTCGAAACCGGCGCACACGAGGCCGCGGCAGTTGGCGTAGAGCCAGCGCAGCCCGGCGTCGTCGGTCCCACCGACGAACGTCACGTTGGGCGGCGCCATCGCCCGGAGCCGGCGGCCCTCGCGGCCGTCGCCCGCGATGACGAGCTGCTCCCGGGGAAGGTCGGCGAAGGCGGCGACGACCGCGTCCAGGTTCTTGTACGGCATCAGCCGCGCGCACGACAGGAAGAACCCCGGTCGCAGATCCGCGACGGCGGTGGCGGGGCCGTCGGGATCGAGGCCGGCGGGCGGCAACACACCCGCCTCGACGCCGTAGAGATCGCGCACTCGGCGCTGCATGGTGGCGCCGGCGACGAGATGGCGATCGGCACTGAGCACCGTGCGTCTGTCCCAGTCCATGAGCGTGCGGCGGGGCACAGCGAACAGGAGACGGCTCGGCACGCTCTTGCCGCCGAGGTGTTCGAGGGGCGTGTGCAGCCACTGCGCCAGCGCGTGGAAGTACACGACCTTGCGGCCCGACGTTTGCACACCCTGTGCCCACCCGCTCGAGCTGCAGATCACGACGTCGGCGTCGACCCGGTGCCGGGCGTAGAGGATCGGCAGCAGCGGGAAGGCGGCCCGGTGATAACGCCGAAGCCCCGGGACCCGATCCACCGAGAGACAGCGGATGTCGGCTTCACCGAGCTCCGGGTAGGTCGTGGCGGGCCTGAAGAACGACGTGAACACGGGCGCGTCGGGGAACGCCCGAAGCATCGACACGAGCACCCGCTCGCTGCCGCCCCGCTGGACCAGGTGGTCGTGGACGAACGCCACCCGCGCTGTCACAAGGGCCGACGCTATTGAATGACGCCGTGATTCGTCCTGGTCGGGTGGTGTTCGTCGATGCCTACCCGCACGTGTCCGGGGGCGTGGAGCGGGGCCTGCAGCTCCTGGCGACGGGCCTCGAACGCCGGGGCTGGACGGTCGATATCGTCTTCCCCGGCCCAGGTTCGGGTGCCGATCGGCTGCGTGAAGCAGGGCTTCGCGTCGAGGTCATCCCCGCTCCTGCTGCCCTGCTGGTCTACGGGCGGGCCGCCACGAGGGGCCCGCGAGGGCTGGCGGCGATGGCGTCGCTGCCGCAGTACTGGACGCGGCTTCGGCGGCGGCTGGCCGGAGCCGACATCGTCCACGCTTTCGGTCAGCGGGGGTTCGTACTCGCCGGCCCCGCCGCTCGCCTGGCGCGAACGCCGGTCGTCTGGCACGTAGGAGGAGCCGATCCGGGCCGAATCCTCAACACCGCCGCGGCCCGCGCCGCGAGCGCGGTGATCGCGGTGTCGCGGCCTGCGGCCGAGGGCCTGCCGGCGTCAGTCGACGTCGTCATCGTTCCCAACGCCGTCGACCCCGCCGCCTTCGACGCCGCATCGTCACCGACGCCGGACGGCTTCCACGTGGTGTGCGCGGCCCGTCTCACGCCTGAGAAGGGCGTCGACGTGCTGGTACGAGCTGCCGCTCTGTTGCACGGCGACCTGCCCGACGCGCGCGTGCTCGTCCTCGGCGGCGCCCAGGAGGGACACGCGGCGTACGAGCGCGACCTTCTCCGCCTGACCCGGGAGCTCGGTGTCGACGACGCCGTGCACTTCGAGGGCTTCGTCGACCAGCCGTATCAACGGTGGGCGGGCGCCCGCGTGTACGTCCAGCCCTCTCGCCGTGAAGGATTCGGCCTGGCCGCGGCCGAGGCGATGGCGAGCGGGCTCCCCGTCGTCGCCAGCGCCGTCGGCGGGCTCGTCGACGTCCTCGACGGCGGGGTGGCCGGCGTCCTGGTCCCACCCGATGACCCGCAGGCTCTGGCCGACGCCATCAGGTCGTTGCTCGACGACCCCCCGCGGGCGCAGCGCCTCGCCGGCGCGGGCCGAGAGCGTTCGGCGACGCACTACAGCGTCGAGCGCATGGTCGATGGAGTGGAGGCCGTCTACCGAGACCTGCTCGACCGGCAGGGCGGTACTGCTAGGCGGGTGTGATCGACGTGATCTGCACGTTGCGCGAGGCGGCGCCGTTCACATCGGTGCACGATCCGTTGGCCGTGAAGGGGACCGTCGAGTGCGCGGGAACGCCGCTCACCGTTCCGTTCGCCGTTCCCAACGTGCCGCCGGACGAGTTGGCGAACGTGATCGTGAACGAATACGTGTAGGCCTGGGCGTTGTTGTTGGTCGTGTGGCCGGCGACCGAGAGCTGGCCGTTGTTGCACACGCCCTGCATCTGCGGGAACGCGATCTGGGCCTTGGGGTCCACGTTGGGCGGAGCCGTCGTGGCCGGTACAGCTGTCGTAGCCGGCGGCGCGCTCGTCGTTGGGGGGACGGTGGCGACCGGCGGCTGCGTGACGACCGTCGTCGCCGCCCCGCCCGGCGGCCCGGGAAGGAACGTCTCCGGCACCGTGGTGGCCGGCGTCGTCACCGGCACCGTCGCCGTCGTGTTCTTCGAGCCGGTGTTGCGGGTGAGCAGATAGATCACGGCGATGGCGACGAGGATGATGGCGGCGCCGAGGCCGACCATCGCGAGCTGGCGCCGCCGGCGGGCCTTCTCGGCCTCAGGCGACGGGGCGACGACCAGGACGTCGTCGTCCGCCACTTCATCGGGCGCCGTCGCGCGCGCCTCGTCCCAGACCGCGAAGGTCTTCTCGTCATGGTCGGCGGCGGCCCCAGCAGCCCCGGCCCCGGCCGCTCCCGCCGCTCCCGCGGCTCCCGCGGCAGCCGCTTCCATCGCCGTTGTCTCAGCTGGTTCGGCGGGCGCATCCGGCCGGCCCTTACGCAGGTCCACCTCGGGATAGACGGCGAGCATGCGCTCGAACTCGGCCTCGTCATCGTCGGTCAGCGCTTCGCCTTCGTCCCCGGCCGAAGCGTCCTCGGCCGCCGGTGCTTTGTCGGGCTCGGCCTCTTCCGGCTCCGCGTCTTCCTGCTCGGGCGCTTCTGCCGGCTTGGGCTCCTCTTCCTCCGCGGCGGATGGCTCCTCGGCGGGTTCTTCGGCCGCCGGCTCCTGCGCGGCGGCTGGCTCCTCTTCCGCGGCTACGCCGTCGGCCTCGTCCTCGCCGGCTGCGGGTGGGCGCACCGGATGGGCGGCGAGGAACTCCTCGAAGGCGTCGGCATCGCTGGGCTCGTCATCGGGCAGAACGTCACCGCCGTCATCGTCCCCCTCGGTCGAGTGCAAGCCGGTGAGGTGCTGGATGAGCACCGCGGTGGGGTCGTCGGTGACGCCGTGCTCGTTCTCGAGGTGCTCGCTGTAGCGCTCCTCGGGGATGTCCTGCGCGCAGACGGAGCACTTCAAGGTGCTACCGCCTCGGGAATCTTCGATGTCCAACGCGTGCGGGCGTCGTCGAGGGAAACGTCGACGAGTCCGTCGACAACCAAGCGGTCGCCGCCTGACCCGCCGAGCAACGCGCCTGGGACGCCGGCGTCGCCGGCGCGGCGCAGAACGTCGGGGGCGAGCGCCGGCGTCACGCAAACGACGACGCGAGACGGCGTCTCGGAGAACAGCTGGGCGTGGCCGTCGACGCCCGTAGCCCGGAAGCCGACGCCGCCGGCGAACGCCATCTCGGCCAGCGCCACCCCAAGCCCCCCCTCCGATACGTCGTGAACGCCAGCCAGCATGCCATCGCCGACCAGGCTCTGAACGAGCGCCACAAGGGCGCGATGACGTTCGTAGTCGACGGCAGGAAGTGTCCCACCGACGTTCCCACGGAGCCGAGCCCACGCTGAGCCGGCGAGCGAAGTGGCACCGGGCTCGCCGAGCAGCAGGAGGCGGCCGCCTTCGATCAGGACGGCGCCCGGCGGACGGCGGTCGAGGTCTTCGATGAGGCCGACCATGCCGACGACCGGCGTGGGGTCGATGTCACGCCCGCGCGACTCGTTGTAGAGGCTCACGTTGCCGCCGACGACCGGGACGTCGAGCGCCTTCGCGGCCTCGGCCATACCGTCGATCGCTTCGGACAGCTGCCACATCACCTCGGGATGCTCGGGGTTACCAAAGTTGAGGCAGTTGACGAGGGCGACGGGTCGGGCGCCGGCGCAGGACAGATTGAGGGCGGCCTCGGCTACCACGAGCGCGGTGCCCCGACGCGGGTCGAGGGCACACCACCGGGCGTTGCCGTCCGCGGTCAGCGCGATGGCCCGGTTGCTCGCCGGAAGGCCGGGGGCCTTGAGGCGCAGCACGGCGGCGTCACCGCCCGGACCTTCGACGGTGTTGAGGAACAGCTGGTGGTCGTACTGCGTCCAGACCCACGACAGGTCCTCGGTCAGCGCCAGCAGGTCGGCGCCGCAGTCGTCGGGCGGGGCAAGACCGGCAGGGTCATCGGCGATCCGCTCGGCGCGGCCCACGGGTTCTTCGCAGGGACGGTGATACAGGGGTGCGTCCTCGTGCAGGGACGCCGCGGGCACGTCGGCCACCACGTTGCCGCCCTCGAGTATGCGCAGCCGCCCGGTCGTGTTGACCCGTCCGACGACCGTCGCCCGCACCTCCCAGCGCCGGCACAGGTCGGTGACGGCGTCGAGGTCGTCCGGTCGGACGATCGCCAGCATCCGCTCCTGGGATTCGCTGGTCATCACCTCGAAGGCCTGCATGCCGGGCTCGCGGCGGGGCACGGCGTCGACGTCGACGTCCATCCCCATCCCGCCCCGTGACGCGGTCTCGCTCGTGGCGCACGTGAGTCCGGCGCCTCCGAGATCCTGGATGCCGACGACAAGGCCGGCGTCGTAGAGGGCCAGGCAGGCTTCGATGAGCCGCTTCTCCTCGAACGGATCACCGACCTGCACGCTCGGGCGCTTGGCCTGGTCGTCGTCGCCGAACCCAGCCGACGCCAGCACGCTGACGCCGCCGATGCCGTCGCGGCCGGTGGTGGAGCCGAGGAGCACGGCCAAGTTGCCGTCGCCCGACGCTCGCCCGAGCACGAGGTGGTCCTTGGGCATCACGCCCACGCACATGACGTTGACGAGCGGATTCTCGGCGTAGCACTCGTCGAAGCAGACCTCGCCGCCGACGGTCGGTACCCCCACCGAGTTGCCGTAGCTGGAGATGCCGTTGACGACGCCCTCGAACAGCCAGCGCGCTCGCGGCGTGGTCAGCGGGCCGAACCGCAGTGGGTCGAGGGTGGCGATGGGGCGGGCCCCCATGGTGAAGATGTCCCGGAGGATGCCGCCGACCCCGGTCGCCGCGCCCTGATGGGGCTCGACGGCGCTGGGATGGTTGTGGCTCTCGATGCGTACGGCCACGGCGATGCCGTCACCCGCGTCGATCACCCCCGCGTTCTCGCCCGGACCGACGAGCACCCAGGGCGCTTCGGTGGGAAGGCGTCCGAGATGGGCGCGCGACGACTTGTACGAGCAGTGCTCCGACCACATCACCGCGTACATGGCCAACTCGAGCTCGTTGGGGGCGCGTCCCAAGATGCCTTCGATCGCCACCAACTCGTCGTCGGTGAGCCCGAGGGAGCGGTGGAGGGCGTCGGCGGCCAACACGGCCTCACCGTATCCGAGGGTTGATTGCAAGAGACGCTTTGGTAACGACTGGTTACGACTGTGGGCGAAGAGGCATCAATGAGAGGCCTTGAATATGGCCGATCGATCGTCCAGAATCACTGCAAATGCCTGCCAAGCCCAAACGATCAAGACAACCGATGTCCGACAGCCACAAGGCGGCCTTGGCTGAAGGGCGGGAACAGGGAAGGGCTGTCCGCAGATATCTCGAAGCTCTCGAGGCCCACAAGCCCCGGCGCGGACGTAAACGCACCCCCGAATCCATGGAGAAGCGCTTGGCCGCCATCGAAGAACGGCTGTCCCAAGCCGACCCTTTGACCCGGCTCCAATTGGTCCAGGAGCGCATGGATCTGCAGCGCCAACTCGAAGCGGCCGACACCACGATCGACATGCAAGAGCTCGAGGACGAGTTCGTGAAGGCGGCCCCCGACTACAGCCGTCGCAAGGGCATCACGTACGCGGCGTGGCGGGAAGCGGGCATCGACCCCGCCATTCTCCGCCGGGCCGGCATCCGTCGCGGCGCCGGTTAACCCCCCAAAACCCCGCATACCGCTCGCGCAGCGCGTCGTCTACCCTCACTCCATGCGACGGCGAGGTAGGGCGCGGCGGGTCTTCGCCGCCATCGCGGCAGGCGCGATTCTCACGGCCACGTTGGGCGCCTTCCTGAGCCACGCACCGGCTCGGGCCGATGACACCCAAGTCCAGGGCTTCGCCGTGTTTCCCAACCAGCCGCCGACGGAGTTCGCCCGCATCGCCCAGACCGGCGCCAACACGATCTACCTCGACGTGTACTGGCAGGCCGACAGCCCCGACGCCAACAGCGTCGAACCCAATAGTGCGACCACGCCTGACGCCACGATCATCGCCGACGTCCAAAAGGCCAAAGCCGACGGGATGAAGGTCGTGCTCATGCCAAAAATCTGGTGCAACGGCTGTCAATCCGGGTGGCGGGGCTTTTTGAACCCGTCGGACCCTCACGCCTTCATGCAGTCGTACCAGTCGATGGTCCTGCACTACGCCTCTCTTGCCCAGCAGCACGGGATCTGGCTCCTTTTCCTCGGGAGCGAGATGAACAATCTCCAGACCGACACCGACGATTGGCGGACATTGGCCGCCGCGGTTCGCAAGAAGTTCGACGGGCCGATCACCTATCAGCCCAACTGGGATCAGGTGTCGTCGGTCGGGTTCTGGGATGCGCTCGACCTGGTAACGGTCTCCGCCTACTTCCCGCTCACACCGACACCGGAACCGAGCGTGACCGAGCTGATGCAGGCCTGGCATTCGTCGAAGGTCGACCCATGGCAAGGCAACAACTGGTTCGGATTGCTGGAGGGCTTGCACCAGTCGACCGGTAAGCAAGTCCTCATCGGCGAGGTGGGATACCGCTCGGGCCAGGCGGCCGCCGAGCGTCCTTGGGACGAGGGCCGGGACGAGACCCCCGACCAGGTCACCCAGGCCAACGCCTACCAGGCGATCCTCGAGCTGTTCTCGCAGCAGTCCTGGTGGATGGGCGTGATCTGGTGGCAGTGGCGCGGCAGCGATCAGAACGCCGACAGCAGCGACATGTCGCCCCTTGGCAAGCAGGCCGAGAAGCTGCTCACGCTGTGGTGGGCCCAGGGCTGGCGTCCGAGCCCTGCCAACGAGAGCGCGCCAACGAGCCCGGGCACCACGCCGAGCCGGGGCGCCGTCGTCGCGGCGCGGACACCCGGCACGGCGGCGAGGCCGAGTGTCGCCACATCGACGTCGGCGGCGTCGACGACGACAACACAGGCTCCCGCTGATACCGCCGCCCTCGACCCGGGCGGGTTGGTGAACGGCGGCAGTGGGGCCACGGCCGCCATCGGGCCCAAGTCACCGGTGCACACGGGGAGTAGCTCCGGCGCGCGCGATGTGCTCATCGGCGTCGCCGTCCTCGGCCTCGTCGGCATGGGCGCCGGCCTGCTGAACCTGGCGCGCGTCCGCCTGCGCACCCCCCGCCCGCTGGGTTAGTCCTTTTATCGGCGGACGGTCTGGCCGACGAACGAGCGGAGCAGGACGAGACCGTCGGTGGAGCCCAGCAGGGGTTCGCTGGCCCGCTCGGGGTGAGGCATCAGGCCGACGACGTTGCCAGCGGCAGAACAGATTCCGGCGATGTTGTCGGTCGCTCCGTTGGGATTGTCGACGTAGCGAAGCACGATGCGATCCTCAGCCCGCAGCTCGGCGAGCGTCTCATCCGAGCACGTGTAGTTGCCTTCGAAGTGGTTGATCGGAATGCGCAAGACGTCGCCCGCGCTCGCCCCTGACGTCAACACCGACTTCGTGCTCTCGACGCGCACGTCGACGGTGCGGCAGAGGAACTTCAAGCCCGCGTTCTTCTGCAGGGCGCCGGGCAGGAGGCCGGCCTCGGTCAGCACTTGAAAGCCGTTGCAGATACCGAGGACCGGTCCGCCGTCGCGCGCGAACTTGGCCACGGCGTCCATCACCGGGCTGAAGCGGGCGATGGCGCCCGGACGGAGGTAGTCGCCGTGGGCGAAGCCGCCCGGCAACACCACGGCGTCGACGTCGCCGACCGACGAGTCCCCGTGCCACACCAGGTCGGCGTCGGCACCGGCGGCGCGCACGCCCTCCATCACGTCGAACTCGCAGTTCGACCCCGGGAAGACGACGACGCCGACCTTCATCTCTCGATCGTTACCTTCTCACCGATACTGACAACCGCATCCTCGATCACCGGGTTGGTGAGGAACTTCTGGCACAGGTCGTCGACGCACGTTCGGGCCGCTGCCTCGTCCGGCGCTTCCACGGTGAAGCGGATGGCCTTGCCGACGCGCACGCCCTCGATGCCCTCGAAGCCGAGGGCGGGCAAGGCATGTTCGATGGTCGTCCCCTGCGGGTCCGCGATGCCGGGCCGCAGGGTCACCTCGACGAGCACCGGGAACGCGCTCATTTCGTCACACCCGGCCAGTCGGAGAACGAACGGCCGGTGAGGCGCTCGTAAGCCTCGACGTAGCGCTTCCGCGAGGCGTCGATGACCTCGGTCGGAAGCGATGGCGCCGGCGGCGTCTTGTCCCACCCCGTGGATTCGGCCCAGTCGCGCACCGGCTGCTTGTCGAACGACGGCGGCGTGGCGCCGGGCTTGTAGGTCTTCACGTCCCAGAAGCGTGACGAGTCGGGCGTGAGGACTTCGTCGCACAGGGCCAGTTCGCCGTCGATCCACCCGAGCTCGAACTTGGTGTCGGCGATGATGATCCCCTTCTCGGCCGCCTGCTCGGCGCCCCGGCGGTAGAGAGCGATGCTGAGCTCCTGAGCCTGCTTCACGACGTCGGCGCCGACGATGTCGGCGGCCTGGTCGACGGTGATGTTCTCGTCGTGACCGGTGTCAGCCTTCGTGGACGGCGTGAACACGGGCTCGGGCAGCTGATCGGACTCCTGCATGCCCTTGGGCAGCGGCACGCCGTGCATGGTCCCCGACTTCTTGTATTCCTTCCACGCCGACCCCGACAGGTAGCCGCGCACGATGCACTCGATCTTCAGCATGTCGGCCTTGCGCACGACCATGCTGCGGCCCGCGAGGTCGGCGACACCGACGTCGGGGAAGTCGTTCTCGTTCACCGACACCATGTGGTTGGGGATGATGTCGGCCGTGGCGTCGAACCAGAAGGCACTGATGGCCGTGAGCACCCGGCCTTTGTCGGGGATGGGTTCGGGCAGCACCACGTCGAACACGGAGATGCGGTCCGACGCCACGAACAGCAGGCGGTCGTCGCCCGCGTCATAGACGTCGCGGACCTTCCCCGAATACAGCGGCTTCGTCATATGTCGACATCCTCCAAGGCGTCAAAGACCAATCCAACGTTGCGCATCGCGTGGTCGAGGCTGAACGCCTCGTCGAGTGCCGCGGCGGACACCGACACGCGGTCGTCCTGCTCGAGAATCTCGCGCAGCGGCCGCCGCTCCTCCCATGCGGTGCGGGCCGCCTGCTGCACGATGCGATAGGCGTCGTCGCGCGCCAGACCCGAGTCGATCAGGGCCAGCAGCACGGGCTGGCTGAAAACGAGGCCGTACGAGCGCTCGAGGTTCTCGAGCATGCGTTCCCCGTGCACCTGCATGCCTTCGACCATGCCCCGCATCTTCACCAGCAGGTAATAGGCGAGCAGCGACGAGTCCGGGAGGATCACCCGTTCGACGGAGGAGTGCGAGATGTCGCGCTCGTGCCACAGGGCGACGTCCTCCAACCCGGCGGAAAGGTTGCCGCGCAGCACACGCGCCAGCCCGGCCAGGCGCTCGGCCAGGATCGGATTGCGCTTGTGGGGCATGGCCGAGCTGCCCTTCTGCCCGGCGCGGAACGGCTCCTCGACCTCGCCCAGCTCGGTGCGGGCCAGATGGCGGATCTCGGTGGCGAACTGCTCGATGGACGCGCCGACCGACGCGCACGCGTACAGGTACTGGGCGTGGCGGTCGCGGGCCACGACCTGGGTGGCGGGCACGGGCCGCAGTCCGAGTCCGGCGCACACCTGCTGCTCGACGGCGGGGTCGATGTTCGAGTACGTGCCGACGGCGCCCGACACCTTCCCGACGGCCACCGCGTCGCGGGCGGCCCGCAGCCGGGTTCGGTCGCGGTCCGCCTGCAGGCACCACAGGGCGAGCTTGTGGCCGAAGGTCGTCGGCTCGGCGTGCATGCCGTGCGTGCGCCCGACCATCGCCGTGTTGCGGTGGGCCAACGCCTGGGTCTTCAGGGCGGCGACCAACTGGCCACTGGCGTCGATCAGCAGGTCCGACGCCCGGGCGAGGGTGGCGCCGAGCGCGGTGTCCACCACGTCACTCGAGGTCAGCCCGTAGTGCACCCACGCCGCCGCCGGGCCGCCGATGGCCTGCTGGACGACGTCGACAAAGGCGGCCAGGTCGTGGTCGGTGACCTTCTCCCGCTCCTGGACGGCGACCACGAACTCGGCGGTGACGGCGGGCGCCCGCTCACGGACCGCCTTGGCGTCGGCCTCGGGCACCACGCCCAGTGAGGCCCAGGCCTCGACGGCCAGGACCTCGACCTCCAGCCACAGCCCGAGCCGCGCCTGATCGGTGAACAAACCGGACATCGGCGGCAGCGAATACCGCTCTATCAAGGCCGCCCCCCAGCGTGCCGATGAACAACCACGAGGCGGGCGTCTTCCCTACCTGCCTCAGAGGAGCTCCGGGCATGACGACGGCCGCATCGTGCGACAAGCACCTGTTCGAGGAGGCGACCGGCTTGTGCCGCGCCTGCCGGCGGCCGTTCTGTGCGGACTGCTTGGTCTACGCCCACGGGCCCTCGAAGGCGCCGTTCTGCATCCCCTGTGCCCTGACCGCGGCGGGCGTGCGCTCGACAGCGGCGTCCCAAGCCCGGCGCGGCCGTCGGGGCCTCGCCGGCCGGCTGCTCGGCGGCATCGCCGCCACCGCGGCGGCAGCCATCCTCGCCATCCCGGCGCTGTCGGCGATTCACTGACTCGCTCTCACTGAGGCTGCTCTCTCACTGCGGCTTCCATTGAGCCCGGAAGTCGTCGAGGCGCTTCTTCAGGCCCTCGTCTGAGATCGCCAGCATCTCGACCACCAGCAGGGCCGCGTTCTGGGCCCCGTCGATGGCGACCGTGGCGACGGGGATGCCCTTCGGCATCTGGACCGTTGCGTACAGGGCGTCGACCCCGTTGAGGGCGCCACCGCTCAGGGGGACGCCGACGACGGGCAACGTGGTGTGGGCCGCGACCACGCCCGCGAGGTGGGCGGCCATGCCCGCGCCGCAAATGAAGGCGACGTAGCCGTTTTCGCGGGCACTTCCGGCGAGGCCCACGACGGCGTCGGGCGTTCGGTGGGCCGAGAGCACCCGTTCGTCGGGCTCGAGCCCGAACTCTTCGAGGGTCTTGACCGCCGGGGCCATCTTGTCCCGGTCGTTGGGCGAACCCATCAGGATTGCGACTTTCACATTCCATCCTTAGCAGCGTTTTCGGCGATGTCCGTGCGATGGTGCCTACCCCGCCAGCGGATGCAGTCGACGGCGGCATAGGCCCGCTCTCGGGCCTCGGTAATCGTGGCGCCCGTGGCCGTCACGTCGAGGACACGACCGCCCGATGTGACCAGCCGGCCCGAGTCGTCACGGCCGACGCCGGCGCAGAAGACGGTGACGCCGGGCAGTGCCGACGCCTCCTCGATCCCCTCGATGACGTCGCCGGTACGGGGCGAGGCGGGATAGCCCTCGCTGGCCAGGACGACGGTGACACACGCGTCGTCGACGAAGGCCGGCTCGCTCTTCAGGTCGCCCGCCGCCGCCTCGGCCAGCAGTCCGGCCAGATCGCTCGACAACCGGGGCAGCACCACTTCGGCCTCGGGGTCACCGAAGCGCACGTTGTACTCGAGCACCTTGGGACCGTCGGGCGTAAGCATCAGTCCCGCATAGAGGACGCCCCGGTAGTCGATGCCCTGGGCGTGCAGGGCGGCCAGCGTCGGCGCCACGGCGTCGTTCATCAACGTGTCGACCACGTCGCGGCCGGCGGCCGGTACCGGTGAGTACGCGCCCATCCCGCCGGTGTTGGGACCGGCGTCCCCGTCGAGAGCCCGCTTGAAGTCCTGGGCCGGGGCCAGTGCAACCGCCTTGGTCCCGTCGCACACGGCGAGGATCGACAGCTCGGGCCCCGACAGCCCTTCTTCGATCACCACCGTTCGGCCGGCATCGCCGAACGAGCTGCCCGACAGCTTGGCCCGCACGTCCTCGGCCGCCTCGTCGAGCGACTCGGTCACCAACACGCCCTTGCCTGCGGCCAGACCGTCGGTCTTGACCACGTACGGCCCGGGCAAAGACTTGAGGAACTCCAGCGCCTCGCCCAACTCGGTGAAGGCGCCGTACCGCGCCGTGGGCACTCCGGCGTCGGCCAGCACCTGCTTCATCCAGGCCTTCGAGCCTTCGAGACGAGCGCCGTCGGCGCCCGGCCCGAACACGAGCTTGCCCGAGCCGCGCAGGCGGTCGGCCAGCCCGTCGACGAGCGGCGCCTCGGGGCCGATGACGTACAGGTCGGCCTCGATCTCCTCGGCCGGCGTCGCCGTGGAACCCGGGATTCCAGGGTTGCCGGGTGTGACGACGACGTCGGCCGTGCGCGCCAGCACGTGCGCGAGAGCATGCTCCCGTCCGCCACTGCCGACGACGCAGACGCGCATCAAGCGGCGAGGCGGACGGTTTGGTCGCGGCCGGGCCCGACGCCGACGTAGCTCACGGGCACGCCGACCTGCGCTTCGAGGAAGGCGATGTAGTCGCGAGCCGCCTGCGGGAGGTCGCCGGCCGTCGTCACCTTCGACAGCTCGGTCTTCCAACCCGGGAGCTCTTCGTACACGGGCCTGACCTTGTGCAGCACCGACTGGTGATAGGGCACGTGCTCGTAGCGCGTGCCGTCGGCCTCGTAGGCCACGCACACCTTCACCGTGTCGAAGGGGTCGAGCACGTCGAGCTTGGTGAGCGCGACCTCGGTCAGCGAGTTGAGGCGCACGGCGTGGCGGAGCATCACGGCGTCGAACCAACCGGGGCGACGGCGGCGCCCGGTGTTGGTGCCGTACTCGTGGCCGCGTTCGACGAGGACGTCGCCATGCTCGTCGAACAGCTCGGTGGGGAAAGGACCTGACCCGACACGCGTGACGTACGCCTTGGCGATGCCGATGATGCGCTGCAGGTCGCGCGGCCCCACGCCGGCGCCCGTGCAGGCCCCGCCCGCGACCGGGTTGGACGAGGTCACGAACGGATACGTCCCCTGGTCGAGGTCGAGGAACGTGGCCTGGGCCCCTTCGAACAGCACGTGCTGGCCGGCCGCCAAGGCGTCGTGCACGAGGTGCACGGTGTCGGCGATCATCGGCTCCACCCGCGGGGCCAGCTCGTCGAGGTAGCGGTCGGCGATGTCGTCCGCGGACAGCGGCAGGCGATTGAACACCTTGGCCAGGATCTGGTTCTTCTCCTTCAGGACCACATCGAGCTTTTGCCGGAAGATCTTGGGGTCGAGAAGGTCCTGGACCCGGAGACCCACCCGTGCGGCCTTGTCGGCGTACGCGGGCCCGATGCCCCGCTTGGTGGTGCCCAGCCGGGCCTTGCCCAGGTAGCGCTCGGTCATCATGTCGAGTTCCTGGTGGTACGGCAGGATCAGGTGGGCGTTGCCGCTGACCTTGAGCCGCGAGCAGTCGATGCCCTTGACGGCCAGCGAGTCGCACTCGGCGAGCAGCACGGCCGGGTCCACGACCACCCCGTTGCCGATGACGGGCGTGATGTAGTCGTAAAGGATCCCACTCGGCAGGAGCTGGAGGGCGAAGGTCTCCCCGTCGACCACGACGGTGTGACCGGCGTTGTGGCCGCCCTGGTAGCGCACCACCATCGCCATCTCTTTGGCGAGCAGGTCGGTGAGCTTGCCCTTGCCCTCGTCACCCCACTGGGTGCCGACGACGACTGTTCCGGGCACGCGTTTCTCCTCAGACTCCTTTAAGGCGGTCCGATCAGTGTAGTTACCCGACGCCGGGATCGTCGGGGTCAGATTCGCCAGTTCGGGAGCGGGCGTCCAAGGCGAGCCTCGACGGCGCTCGTCGACGCCGCGAAGTAGTCGATCAGCGTGGCGCGGAGCGCCGGCGACAGCTTTTCGTGCTCGGTTTCGGTCCGGTTGAGACTGTCGATCCAGTAGCGAAATCGCAGGGGCAGCAACTTCCAGGGGCGGTGAGCGAGCATCGAATGCCGGAGCCACTGTGAACGCAGGCGGGTCGATCGGTTGAAGGCGGTGCCGACCGAGCTCGACAGCGCGGGGGGAACCTCGATGAACTCGCAGACCGACCGGAACACTCCCTCTGGATCGTTGGCAAGATCGTCGAACAACACGATGAGCTGACGCTCGCGCGGCACGAACCGGTCGAGACGATCGATGATCTGGTCGTAACGACCGTCACGAAGGTGCGGGTGGCCTGCAGTCTCGGGGGAATCGAGCTCGGCCCGCAGCGCCTCCTCCAACGGACGGGGCTCGAAACCCATCGATCGTTGGTAGGTGTAGTGCGACACGGCGCGGTCGATCGGTTGACGCACACAGACGATCGCCCGCACGTCCGGCAGGTCGGTCGTCAAGCGCTCCATCGTGGTGTCGCTGTAGACGTAGCTCGGACTGGCCTCGCCGCGCGCCGGACGATCGCGCCCGGGCTCGAACTGCGCGTGATACCACTCCGGCCCGCGGTTGTAGTGGTAGCTGAAGTACTCGAGCTCCTTGTCGGCGCTCATGTAGACGTCGGGGTGATCGCGAAGCCAGATCCACAGAGAGCTCGTCCCGCTCCGGTGCACGCCGGCGATCACGAATGTCGGCAGCGCCATGCCCGATTATGGCCGCGCGAGGGTCGGGCACAGGAACGACGGGCCTAGGCTCTCGCCGTGACTGGGGTCCGGGCACCGAGCGGCGAGATGCGCGACCTCTCCCGGCTCTCGCGCCTCGACGTGGCGCTCAACCTCTTCTATCTCGGCGTCTGCTGGGCCTTGATCCTCCTGTCCGTCTGGCTCTTCGCCGTGGAGCGGTCGTGGTGGGCGTTCGCCGTGGCCTTTCTCGTCGTGTCCTCCCGCCACCAGGCCCTGCTGAACATCGAGCACGACTGCATCCACAACCACTTCGTGGCCGGGCGCCGGTGGAACGAGCGGGTGGCGATCGTGCTCGCCGCTTCCCCGTGCGGATCGCCGTTCTACGCGAGCCGGGCTCGCCACCTGGCCCATCACCGCCTGCTGGCCACCGATGCCGACCCGGACGCCCGTCTCCACACCGGTGACGACAAGCGCACAGCCGGCGGCGTCGTGCGCTACTTCGTACTGGGCCTCGTCGGCGGCTACGTGGCCACGGTGATGTTCGAGCCTGAGGCCGTGGCCGTCGACCGCACGCTCCAGCGTCGCGACCGCCGCAACGTGGTGCTCGGGCAGGCCGCCCTCTTCGCCCTGTTCACCATCCTGTTCGGCTGGTGGACCTATCCGCTGCTCTGGCTTCTGCCGCTCGGCACGCTCACCGCGGCGATGCACATGGTCCGCAGCTTCTGCGAACACGCCATCACCGACGACGAAGCAGAGACCCACCGCGACCGCCTGATCTCGATCCGCAGCAATCCCATCGAGCGGGCGCTGGTCGCGCCCTTCTACATGAACTATCACGCCGAACATCATCAGTTCCCCGGCGTGCCGGCCCGGCGTCTACCCGCCGTACAGCGCCGGCTCACGGAGCGGTCCGACGGAGACCCGCACCTGATGCGTTCCACCTACGCCAGCGCCCTGGCGAGGTACGTGCACTCCCTCGGCTAAGTGGCGATCCAGACCGTCGACCTCCCCTGCACCGCGTGCGGCGCGACGCGCGACGAGACGATGTGGCGGGGTCGCGAACACGAATACGACAACACCACCGACGAGGAGTTCCCCGTCGTCCGCTGCCAGCAATGCGGACTGGTTCGGCTCAATCCTCGGCCGGACGTCTCAGAACTGTCGACGATCTATCCCCCGAATTACTACGCCTACAGCCTGGTCGAGGAGGCATCCGAGGCAAAGCGCCGCGGTGTCATCTCGAAGCTGACGCAGTGGCCGAAAGTCCGTATGTATCAGCGCCGTTTGGCGCGGGTACTGGCGGACGCCGGCGCGCCTGGCACGGTCAGGTTGCTCGACGTTGGCTGCGCCGACGGCCGGCTGCTCGATTGGTACAAGGCGGGTTCCGTCGGCAGGCGTCTGGAAACGTACGGCATCGACATCAACGAAGCAGCCGTTGCCGAAGCCAACCGCCGCGGCCACCGGGCTGTCGCCGGGCGCTTCGAGACCGACGAACAGCTCGAGCGAGGCTCGTTCAACGTGATCCTCGCCAGCCACGTCATCGAACACGTCGACGACCCCAAGGCGTTCGCCCAGCGGGCCTACGACCTTCTCGTCCCCGGCGGCGTCTTCGTGGCCGCTACCCCCAACGTCGACTCGGCCGACGTTCGGTTGTTCCGTGAGAACTGGGGTGGGTGCCACTTCCCCCGGCACTGGACCTTCTACGACGCGGCCACCATCGAGGCACTCGCGAGATCGATCGGGTTCGACGTGGTGCGCGTCGAGTACGAGGTGAACCCGGTGTTCTGGGTGTGGAGCTTCCATTCGCTGCTGCGCGACCGCCTCCACCAGCCTCGTCTCGCCGACCGTCTTTTTCCGACGGTGTCGATCTTCCACCCGTCGCTCCAGAGCTTCGTCCTCCTTTCGATATTCACGGTGGTCGACACCGTCCTGCGGGCCGTCACTGGAAGGACAGCGAGCATGTCGGTCACCATGAAGCGGCCCCCTACGTCCTGAGGGCACCCCGCCATGGCCGGTGACCGTCGAATCTCCTTCGTGCTTCCCGCGTTCAACGAGGAAGCCAACGTGACCGAGGCGGTCCGGCGCGTGCGCGAGGTGGCCCAACGACTCTGCTCGGACTACGAGATCATTGTCGTCGACGACGGCTCCACGGACGACACGGCGGCGCGTGTCGAAGCGGCGGCCAACGGGCACGGCGACGTGATGCTGCTACGCCATCCGCGCAACCGTGGATACGGGGAGGCGCTGCGCACCGGCTTTCGGGCCGCTCGCCACGAGCTGATCTTCTTCACCGACTCGGACAACCAATTCGACCTCGGCGAGCTCGAGCTGTTCCTGCCGTGGATCGACCGGGCCGACGTCGTCGCCGGCTACCGCATCAACCGTCAGGATCGATGGGCCCGGCGGGCGATCGGGCGCTCCTGGAACTACCTGGTGCGGGCGCTGTTCTACGTGCCCGTGCGGGACATCGACTGTGCGTTCAAGCTGTTCCGTAGCTCGGTGTTCGAGGACATCGACCTCGCGAGCGTCGGCGCCATGGTCAACACCGAGCTGATGGTGAAGCTCGGACGGTCGGGTGCGGGGGTCGTGGAGATCGGCGTCACGCACTATCCGCGCACCGCAGGCACGGCGCGCGGTGCGAGCGTCAAGGTCGTGACCAAGGCGCTCACCGAGCTGGTGCGCATGTACCGCCACCTCGACAACACGACCGCAGGCGCCGCCCGTCAGCCCACGCGCGTCCCGCCCAGAGCGTGAAGCAGCAGTTCGAGTGAAGTCGCGGGTCGTCGTCGTCGGCGGCGGGGTCGCCGGCGCCACGACCGCGCTGCGTCTCGCGCAGCGGGGACACGACGTCGTACTGACCGAGCGCTCCGAGCGCCTCGGCGGTCTCGTCGTGAGCTTCGAGGTCGGTAGCACGCCGCTCGAATGCTTCTATCACCACGTCTTTCCGCACGAGAGCCACATCATCGCCCTCGTCGACGAGCTGGGTTTGTCGGCCAAGCTCGACTGGCGGCCGAGCAGCGTGGGCGTCCTGACACCCGGTCACCTTTGGCCGTTCACCACGCCGGGCGACCTGCTGCGGTTCGGACCGCTCTCCCCGCTCGACCGCGTGCGCGCCGGCATCGGCGCCCTGCGCATGGCGCGCGCCCGCGACTGGCGGCAGCTCGACCGGGTGCCCGCCCTCGAGTGGCTAGCGGGGCTCACCGGAGGACGCGCCGCGGCGGTGATCTGGGAGCCGCTGCTGCGGGCCAAGTTCGGCCCCGCCAGCGGGCAGGTTCCGGCGGCGTGGATCTGGGGCCGCCTCCAGCAGCGGACGACCGGCCGGCGACGGGGGCGTGAACGCCTCGGCTACATGCGCGGTGGGTTCCGCCAGCTCTTCGACGCCCTTCACGCGGCACTGGCCGAGCGGGGCGTCGATGTACGCACGTCCACGCCTGTCGGTCGCATCCTCACCGAGAACGGACGCGCCGTCGGAGTCGAGGCCAACGGGGACGAGGTGGAGAGTGACGCGGTGGTTTTCGCCGGAGCCCTGCCGGGGCTCGCCCCACTCCTGCCCGGCGAGCTCGCCGACAGCAGGTGGTCAGCGATCGGCGGTCTCGGCGTGCTGTGCGTCGTGCTCGAGCTGACGGGGCCCGTGAGCCCGATCTACTGGACGAACGTCTGCGATCCTGCTCTGCCGTTCGGGGGCGTCATCGAACACACCAACTTCGTGCCCGCGTCCGACTACGGGGGCAGATACGTGATGTACGTGAGCCGCTACTTCACGCATGAAGAAGACGTGGCCAAGGCCGACCCCACCGATGAGGCAGCCCGCTGGGTCGACGTCCTCGACGAACGGTTTCCGGGATTCGACAAACGCAACGTCATCGCCGTGCACCCGTTCCGCACGCCGTACGCGGCGCCGCTCGTCACCGTCGGTCACCTGGATCGCATCCCGCCGGTGCGTGCGCACGTGGGCGGGCTCTACGTCTGCACCACCGCGCAGATCTACCCGCAGGACCGCGGCATGAGCGAAGGCACGCGCATGGGGAACGAGACCGCGGACGCCGTGCACGAGGACCTCATGGCGACCGTCGCGTCATGACGTGGGCGTGTCCGGTCTGCGGCGGCCGCGAGTACCGCGCCCTGTATCCGGCGCCGGAAGCGGGGACCGAAGGGGGCGTGGACCCCGACGCCTTCCGGCCGAGCGCCGAGCGCTTCGGCAAGGCCCTCGGCGACATCGTCGAGTGCCGCGCATGTGGACACGGGTCTCTTCTCGAGCAGCCGCCCGCCGAAGCGGTCGCCACGGCGTACGCCGCTGCCGAAGATCCGGTGTCGCTCCGGGAGGAGCAGGGGCAGGTGCGCACCGCCGACCGAGCCCTGGTCGAGATCGAGCGCTTGGTACGCCCAGGGCGCGTCTGTGACGTCGGCTGCTGGACGGGTTCGTTCCTCGTCGCCGCCCGCGCGCGGGGCTGGGAGCCGATCGGCGTGGAGCCGTCGGCCTGGGCGTCCGCCCGCGCACGCGATCGGGGCCTGGACGTACGCACGGCAGAGTTGGACGACCACGGCCAGCCGCCGAAGTCGTGCCGTCTCGTCGTCATGGCCGACGTCCTCGAGCACCTGCCCGACCCCGGCCACGCCCTCGGCGTGGCTCACGACCTGCTCGAGCCCGGCGGCGCGCTGTATGTCACCGTGCCCGACGCGGGCAGCGCGCTGGCCCGGATGCTCGGGCGGCGGTGGTGGTCGGTGCTGCCCATGCACCTGCAGTACTTCACCCGCTCGTCACTGACGAGGTTGATCGAGGGCAGCGGCTTCAACGTGCACTCCGTGCGCAGCCACGCCAAGGCGTTCACGGCGCGCTACTACGCCGAACGCCTCGGCGGCTACAGCCCCACGCTCGAGCAGGCCGCGGTCAAGACCCTCGAGGCCCTCAACGTGGCCGACCGCTTGGTGGCGCCCGATCTCCATGACCGGATGGCGCTCATCGCCATCCGGTCCTGAAGACGCTTATTTGAGCGTGAGGTCGCCGTCGGCCACATCGACGTGCACGGAGCTGCCGTCGCTGTAGCGGCCTTCGAGCAGGGCCAGCGCCAGCGGATCGCTGATCTCCCGCTGGATCACACGCTTCAAGGGACGAGCGCCGAACACAGGGTCGTAGCCCTTACGGGCGATCCATGCACGGGCTTCGTCGGTGACTTCGAGGCCCAAACGACGCTCGGCCAGTCGGTCGGCGAGGATTCGGAGCTGGATGGTGACGATCTTGGCGATGTCGGCTTCGGTCAACGAGCGGAACCGGATGATCTCGTCGATGCGGTTGACGAACTCCGGCTTGAAGTAGTCCCGGGGATCGCCGGGCAGGTTCGACGTCATGATCACGACGGTGTTCGTGAAGTCGACCGTGCGGCCTTGCCCGTCGGTCAGGCGCCCGTCGTCCATCAGCTGCAGCAGCACGTTGAAGACGTCGGGGTGCGCCTTCTCGATCTCGTCCAGCAGCACGACCGAGTACGGCCGGCGGCGCACGGCCTCCGTCAGCTGGCCGCCTTCGTCGTAGCCGACGTAACCCGGCGGGGCGCCGATCAGGCGGGCGACGGTGTGCTTCTCCTGGTACTCGCCCATGTCGATGCGGATCATCGAGCGCTCGTCGTCGAACAGGAACTCAGCGAGCGCCCGCGCCAGCTCGGTCTTGCCGACGCCGGTGGGCCCGAGGAACAAGAACGTCCCGATGGGCTTATGCGGGTCGGAGAGTCCAGCGCGCGACCGGCGGATGGCGTTGGCTACGGCGTCGACGGCCTCGTCCTGGCCCACCACCCGCTCATGGAGGACCTCCTCCATGCGGATGAGCTTCTGGACCTCGCCCTCCATCAGCTTGGAGACCGGGACACCGGTCCACTTGCTCACGACCTCGGCGACGTCCTCTTCGTCGACCTCTTCCTTCAGCATCCGCTGCGTGCTCTGGAGGACGGCGAGCGCTTCGGTGGCGTCCTCGGCCCTGCGCTCGAGCTCGGGGACCTGGCCGTACCGGATCTCCGCCGCCCGCTCGAGGTCGGTCTCGCGCTCGAGCTCTGAGCGCTTCTGCTCGAGCTCTTCCTTGACGACGCGAATGCGGTCGATGGCTTCCTTCTCGGCCTCCCAGTGGGCCTTCATCCCCGAGGACTGCTCGCGGAGGTCAGCCAACTCGTGGTCGAGCGCTTCGAGGCGCTCGAGGGAGGCGGCGTCGGTCTCTTTAGCCAGCGCCACCCGCTCGATCTCGAGCTGGCGCATGCGACGTTCGACGACGTCGATCTCGGTCGGCATCGAATCGATCTCGATGCGCAGGCGCGACGCGGACTCGTCGATGAGGTCGATGGCCTTGTCGGGAAGGAAGCGACCGGTGACGTAGCGGTTGCTCAGTACCGCGGCGGCGACCAGCGCCGCGTCCTGGATGCGCACGCCGTGGTGCACCTCGTAGCGCTCCTTGAGGCCACGCAGGATGGCGATGCTGTCCTCGACGGACGGCTCGCCGACGAACACGGGCTGGAAGCGGCGCTCGAGGGCGGCGTCCTTCTCGATGTGCTTGCGGTACTCGTCGAGGGTCGTGGCGCCGATCAGTCGCAGCTCGCCGCGGGCCAGCAGGGGCTTGATCATGTTGCCGGCGTCCATGGCCCCTTCGGCCGCGCCGGCACCCACGATCGTGTGCAGCTCGTCGATGAACGTGACGATCTCGCCCTCGGCATCGGTGATCTCCTTGAGGACGGCCTTGAGCCGCTCCTCGAACTCGCCGCGGTACTTCGAGCCGGCGACCATCGAGCCCAGGTCGAGGGAAACCACGCGCTTGTTCTTGAGGCCCTCGGGCACGTCGCCTTCGACGATGCGCCGCGCCAGCCCCTCGACGATGGCGGTCTTGCCGACGCCCGGCTCGCCGATGAGGACCGGGTTGTTCTTCGTGCGCCGAGACAGCACCTGGATGACGCGGCGAATCTCCTCGTCGCGTCCGATGACGGGGTCGAGCTTGCCGGCGCGCGCCGCGTCGGTCAGATCGCGGCCGTACTTCTCGAGCGCCTGGTACTGCTCCTCGGGGTTCTGGCTGGTGACCCGGTGGCTGCCGCGCACCTCGCGCAGCACGTTCAGCAGGTCGTCGCGCGAGACACCGACCTTGTCGGCAAGCGCGAGCAGCAGGTGCTCCGTGGAGAGGTACTCGTCGTGGAGGTCGGCCCGCTCCTGGTCCGCGGCCTCGACGAGGTCACGCGTGGCCCGCGACAGCTGGGGCTCGGCCCCGCCGTAGGCCTTGGGCAGGCGGTCGAGGGCGTCCTCGGTGCGGTTGCGGATAGTGAGCGGCGCCACCCCCGCCCGCTGGAGCACCGACAGCACCACGCCCTCCTCTTGGCCGAGGAGGGCCGCCAGCAAGTGGTCGGGGGTGACCTCGGCGTTGCTGCGGGCTCGCGCGTTGTCGATGGCGGCCTGGAAGGCCTCCTGGGTCTTGAGCGTCCAGCGGTTGGGATCGAGGGGCATAGGTAGTTACCTCAAGGAGAAAACTTGACACTACCTATAGCAACTTTGCCCCCCGATCTGTTCCCGCAGCGGGCCGCGAACTAGCAGTTGGCGGCGATGTACGCAGCCAGGTTGTCGAACTTCGTCTGCAGCCTGGCTCGGGTAGCAGCGGCCTGCGGCGGGATGTTCCCCAGGGCAGCGTGGACGGCGTCGATCTGGTGGGACTTGGCGATGCAGATCGCCTGCTGGCGGGTGATCGGGCTCCCGACACCAAAGGCGTGGGTGGCGGGGATCAACGACATGGCGGCCAACCCCACGCCAGCGGCAGCAATACGGAGCTTCATTCTGGATCCTCCTGCGGGAAATCCGGAGCAGTTTGGGGTCCGGGGCGGGGTCCTGTCACGTTATGCCGCCCAAACCGGCCGATCGGCCGGTATCAGCGGATGCCCGCAAGCAGCCCCGGGGCGGCCAGATTCGCCGCCGCGGCCCGGAGGTCGTCGGCAACTCCGGCATCGCCGAGGGCGAGGCGCGCTCGCAGCGCCAGCACGCCCGCGACCGAGTCCGCGCCGGGGTCGCCCGCCTCGCCCAGAAGCTGGCGGGCGGCGCCGTCGACGTCGCCGGTACGGGCCTCGATCTCGGCCAGAAGCGCAGTCGCCGCTTGCTGCGTCGGCCGGGCGCGCACGGCCGCGGCCGAGGCCAGTGCGCCTTCCGCGAAGGCGCGGGCGTCGGCGGGTCGGCCGGCGAGGACGTGGCAGATGCCGCGAAGAAACCCGCGGCTCATGCCTTCGAGCGCCGACATGGCCGGCAGCGTGCGCTCGTCGGAAAGGATCTCGACGGCTTCGTCGACACGGCCGGCGAGGACCAGGCCCTCGCACGCGGTGAGCCATCCCATCCACGCCACCGGATCAGGCAGGAAGTCAGCAGAGGGTGCCTCGGTCGTCGGATCGACCGCCAGATCGACCAGGAAGCCCACACCCTTGGTGAGCACAGCGACACCGGTGTCGGCGGGCGTCTCGATGCGGCGTGCCTCGGCGATCAGGGCCTGCGCGTCGTCGAGGCGGCCGGTCAACCGGGCCAGCCGCGCCCTCAGGCAGAGGCCGTGGAGCTCGAACTCGGGGAAGTGGAGGTCGGCGGCCATCTCGGCCGCCCGCTGCGCGTAGCCGTCGGCGGTGGCGACGTCAGCCGGCCCGCCCAGATAGGAGCGGAAGGTGTGGTGCCACGCAAGCAGGATCCGTGAGTTGGCCTGGCCGGACCGGTCACCGACGCGTTCCGCGTGGCGCAGAGCGTCGCCCAGCCAGTCGGTGACGCGCGGGTCCTCGGGCCGAATGAGGGCGAGGAAGCTCTGGGCGGCCAGGCGGCCGTGCTTCTCACCGGACTCCTCGAAGAGCACGAGCGACCGCTCCAGGGCCTGGGCCGCCTCGTGCATCTGGCCGGAGTTGAACAGGGCCACGCCCATGTTCGACCAGGCCCACCCTTCTTTGTCCTTGCGACCGACGGCCGCCCACCGTTCGGCCGAAGCCCGCAGCCCCGGGACGGCGTCCTCGGGCGTGCGGAACATGTGGGTCACGGTCTCGACGTGGGTTCGTTCGGCCTCCTCGTCCGCGGAGAGGCTCTGGTCGTCCAGGTGGTGCAGCACCTCGAGCGCTTCCTCGCCGCGGCCCGCGTTCGCCAGATCAGACGACAGGCGCAGCAGCACTGTTGCGTCGCGCTCGCCGTGGGCGACGGCCTTTTGCAGCAGGGCGATGCCGTCGTTGAGCCGGTAGCTGTCGAGGAGCTCCATCCCGGCGTCGCGCAGCGCCGCCGCGGCCTCGCGCTGGAGTCCTTCGTCGTCCGGGAGGTAGCCCGCGGCGCGCTCGAGCTGTCTGGCGTGCTGCACGCGGTCGTCGACCGTCTCCGCGGCGCGCCGGTGCCACTCGCCGCGGACCTGCCGCGGCAACGTCTCGTAGGCGACCTCCCGCAGCAGTGGGTCAGCGACCTCGTAGCACTCATCCTGGCGCTGCCGCAGCAAGCCGGCAGCAACCAGGCTGCGTAACGCGGCGCCGGGCTCGGTGAGGCCGAGCATGGCGACCTGATCTTCCATCGCCACGTCGCCGAGTACCGATACGCGCTGCAGGGCGCCCTTCTGGTCGGGCGGCAAGGCATCGAGACGAGCGGCGAGGATCGCCTGCAGGGTGGGAGGCAACGATGCAGCGGCGCCGTCGTGCGCGCACACGACCGCGACGAGCTCGCGCAGATACAGCGGGTTGCCAGTTCCCCGCTCGACGAGCGACGTCGCCACGTCACCGGGATCGGCGCCCTCGGGGAGCAGGGCGTTGACGAGCGCCGCGCTGTCGGGCGGGCTCAGCGGCGCCAGGCGAACCGTCGTCGAGTCAGGAAAGCGCGCCAGCCAGTCGTCGGGCCGGCCGACGAGCGCGAGCATCACCGGCACCTCGACGATGCGCGCCATGAGCGCGCCGAGAAGTTCGAGGGTCTCGTCGCCCGAGCGGTGGATGTCGTCGATGACGATGAGCACCGGTCGCTCGGCGCCCTTGGTCTCCAGGTAGCGGCGGTAGGCCCACAGCTGCTCCTGGCGGAACGCCTCGGGATCGAGCTCGAGCAACGACGGATCCATCTCCCCGCCGACCGACTTGATGCGCACGTCGATCTCGTCGACGCCCATCGGTCCCAGCTGCTCGGCGATCTCCTTTGCCACCTGCGGGCCGCCCAGGCCGCCGTACGCCGGATAGCGCGTGTGGGCGACCGCGGCCTCGTCGGCGATCTCGGCTTCCAGTTCCTCGAGCAGCCGGGTCTTGCCCATTCCCGCCTCGCCGGTGATGAGCAGAACCGACGCCCGCTCGTCACGGACGACGCGGCGCCACTGGGCGCGCAGGAACGCAAGGTCGTCGTCGCGGCCGACGAGCGGCGGCCGTTCGCGCTCGAAGGTGGAGGCCGTGCGGCTGCTCTCGCGCAGACCGAGGACCTCGAACACCGGCACGGGGTCGCGCTTGCCCTTCAGGAGCACCGGCTGGCGCTCGCGGAAGGCGATGCCGGCAGACGCCAGCTCAGCCGTGAGTGGGCCGACGAGCACCTCGCCGCCCGACGCCGCCTTCTCCAGGCGGGCGGCCACATTGACGGCATCGCCGATCACGGTGACGTCGCCGTCGCGGCCGACAGCGGTGGCCATGACCTCCCCGCTGTTGATGCCGATGGAGAACGCCAGGTCGCCGCCGAGCTCGCGCATGGCGAGAGCAGCGGCCACGGCCCGCTCAGCGTCGTCGTCGTGGGCGACGGGCACGCCGAACACCGCCATGAGCGCGTCGCCCAGGTACTTGTCGACCGTGCCGCCGTGGTTCTCGACGACCTCGGCCATGCGCCGGAAGGCGGCGTCGACCGTGCGGGCCACGGCTTCGGGGTCGGTGTTCTCCGACAGTGACGTGAAGCCGACCACATCGGCGAACAGGATCGTGGCCAGCTTGCGCTCACCGGGCGACGAGACCGGCGTCGGCGCTGTCGTGGCAGCATCCATGCTCAGACGGGTACCGCACTGGCCGCAGAAGTGCTGGCCGGCGGGATTGACGAACCCGCACGACGGGCACCCGGGTCCACTGAGCGCCGTCCCGCAGGACCCACAGAAGCGGAACCCCGCCGGGTTGTCCGCTCCGCAGCTCCCGCAAACTGCCATACGAACCTGTCTAGACCCGGCCGCCGCGGTATCGGGCGGGGGACTGCTTCAGGGGCACGAGGTCGCGGCGGTACTGGCGGTGGGTGCGTTCGACGGCCTCGCGGGCCTCCTGGCGCGTGCGGTCGAGCTCGCGGCGAAGCAGCTTCAGCTCTTCCTCCATCTCCATCACCAACTTCACGCCGGCCAGGTTCAACCCCGCGGAGGTGAGGTCCTGGATGCGCTTGAGCTGTTCGATGTCGCGATCGCTGTACCGCCGGCTGCCGCCGCCGGTGCGGGCGGGGTCGAGCAGGCCACGGCGCTCGTAGATGCGCAGCGTCTGCGGGTGCACACCTGCGAGTTCCGCGGCGACGGAGATCACGTAGACGCCCTTCTTGGTTCCGTCAGAGGCCACGTCACACCCCCAAGTGCGCTCTCGGCGATTCCTTTGTCGACTCGGCCAGTGTCTCAACAGCCTCGCGTTGCTCGGCTGTGAGTTTGGCCGGTACCGCCACCTCGGTGGTGACGAGCAGGTCACCGGCACCCTTGCTGGCTGGTACGCCCCGGCCCTTGACCCGGAACGTACGACCGGACTTGGTGCCGGCCGGGATCTTCAGCGTCACCGCGCCCGCGTCGAGCGTGGGGACCTTGATCTCCGCGCCCAGTGCCGCTTCCGGGAAAGTCACGGGCACGGTGAGCAGTAGGTCCTTGCCCTTGCGCTTGAACAAGTTGTGCGCGGCCACGTGGACGATCACATAGAGGTCGCCTGGCGGGCCGCCGTTGCGTCCCGCGCCACCTCGCCCCTTCAGTCGGATGCGCTGGCCGTCGTCGACACCCGCAGGGATGCGGACCTTGACCTGGCGGGGACGGCGCTCGACACCGCTGCCCTTGCACGTCGGGCACGGTGACTCGACGATCGTGCCTCGGCCGTTGCACTGGGGGCAGGCCCGGCTGAACGAGAACGGACCCTGGTTGTCCTCGACGGCGCCGCGCCCACCACACATCGGGCAGACGACCGGGGTCGTGCCCGGCGCCGCGCCGCTGCCGTGGCAGGTGTGGCACGCCATCTCGCTGGTGAGGTTGACCGTGGTGGTGACGCCGTTGACGGCATCGAGGAACGACAGGTGCAGCTCCGTCTCGAGATCGTCGCCTCGACGGGGACCGACCTGCTGGCCACGCCGGCGACCGCCGCCGCCACCCCCGAAGAGGTTGCCGAACAGGTCGCCGATGCCACCGAGATCGCCCAGGTCTTCGGTCGTGAAGGTGAAACCGCCCGGACCGGCGCCGCCGGGGCCGAAGGGCCCAGCCCCACCCGGGCCCGCGCCGAAGCCTCCGGCCATCGGGCCGAGACGGCGGACTTCGTCGTAGGCCTTGCGCTTCTCGTCGTCGGAGAGGACGTCGTAGGCGGCGGAGATCTCCTTGAACGTCTCTTCGTGGCCAGGGTTGGAGTCGGGGTGATGCTCCTTGGCCAGCTTCCGGTAGGCGCGCCGGATCTCCTTGTCGGTGGCCGACTCCGGCACACCGAGGACCTTGTAGTAATCCTTCTCGAACCACTCGCGCTGGGGCTGCGCGGCCATGCGGTTATCCCTTGACCTTCACCATGGCCGGCCTCAACAGCTTGCCTTTGAACCGGTAGCCGGTCCTCATGACATCGGACACAACCGGTCCGCCATCGCCCTCTTCGTGGGCCACGGCCTCGGACTCGTTCGGGTCGAACGGCTTGCCGAGCGGATCGATCCGCTCGAGCCCTTCCTTCTCCAGTGCGGCCATGAGCTGGCCCTGCACCTGGTCGAGCCCGTCGCCGCCGTGCTTCTGCGCGAGGTCGAAGGTGTCGAGCACCGGGAGCAGCTTCTCCACGAGGCCTTCGGCGGCGCGCTCGAAGTGCTCTGTCTGCTGCTTGAGGATGCGCTTCTTGTAGTTCTCGAAGTCGGCCTGCAGCCGCTTCAGCGCGTCGAGGTAGTCGTCGCGCTCCTTGGCGATCTTGGCGACGTCGATGTCGCCTTGGACCGCGGCCTCCGCCTGTTGGACGGCATCGGCCGCGGCCTCTTCTTCGGCTACGCGGGGCTCCTCACTCACTTACGCCCCTTGCTCGTCGACGATCTCAGCGTCGACGACTTCGTCGTCGTTGGGCTGGCTGGCGCCGGCGTCCGCGCCAGGCCCGCCGCCCGCGGCAGCCTGCTCGGCCGCCGACTGCTCGTAGAGCTTCTGGGCGAAGGTCTGACTGGCGGTCATCAGGGCCTCGGTACCGGACTTGATGGCGTCGATGTCGGAGCCGCCCAGCGCGTCCTTCAAGGTCTTGAGGGCACTCTCCACGCGGTCCTTCTCGTCGCCGGCGATCTTGTCGCCCTGCTCCTTGAGCAGCTTCTCGGTCTGGTACACGAGCGTGTCGGCCTGGTTGCGGACCTCGGCCTCGTCACGACGGCGGCGATCCTCTTCGGCGTGAGCCTCGGCGTCGCGCACCATCTGGTCGATGTCGTCCTTGCCGAGCGCGGACTGCCCGGTGATCGTCATCGACTGCTCCTTGCCCGTGGCCTTGTCCTTGGCGGCCACGTGCACGATGCCGTTGGCGTCGATGTCGAAGGTGACCTCGATCTGCGGCACACCGCGGGGGGCGGGCGGCAGGTCGACGAGCTGGAACTTGCCGAGCGTCTTGTTGAAGGACGCCATCTCGCGCTCACCCTGCAGCACGTGGATCTCGACCGACGGCTGCATGTCCTCCGCGGTCGTGAAGATCTCGCTTCGCCGCGTCGGGATCGTGGTGTTGCGCTCGATGAGCTTGGTCATGATCCCGCCCTTGGTCTCGATGCCGAGGGACAGCGGGGTCACGTCGAGAAGCAGGACATCCTTGACGTCGCCCTTGAGGACGCCGGCCTGAACGGCGGCACCGATGGCGACGACCTCGTCGGGGTTGACGCCCTTGTGGGCCTCCTTGCCACTGAGGCTCTGTACGAGGTCCTGCACGGCGGGCATACGGGTGGACCCGCCCACGAGGATGACGTGGTCGAGGTCGCCCTTGCTGAGCCCGGCGTCCTTGATGGCCTGCTCGAACGGGCCCTTGCAGGCCTCGACCAGGTCAGCGGTGAGCTCCTGGAACTTGGCGCGCGTGAGCTTGTAGTCGAGGTGCAGTGGGCCCTCGTTGGTGGCGGTGATGAACGGCAGGTTGACGGTGGTCTCCTGCACGGCCGAGAGCTCGATCTTGGCCTTCTCGGCGGCCTCCTTGAGGCGCTGCAGGGCCATCTTGTCGGCGCCGAGGTCGACGCCGTGATCGTTCTTGAAGCTGGTGACGAGCCAGTCGATGACGCGCTGGTCCCAGTCGTCACCGCCGAGGTGGGTGTTGCCCGACGTGGACTTCACCTCGAACACGCCTTCGCCGATCTCGAGCACCGACACGTCGAACGTGCCACCGCCGAGGTCGAAGACGAGGATGGTCTGGTCGCCGCCCTCCTTGTCGAGGCCGTACGCCAACGCAGCCGCGGTGGGCTCGTTGATGATGCGCAGCACCTCGAGGCCCGCGATCTGGCCGGCCTCCTTGGTGGCCTGGCGCTGGGCGTCGTCGAAGTAGGCCGGCACGGTGATGACGGCCTGGCTGACGGTGTCGCCGAGGTAGGACTCCGCGTCCCTCTTCAGCTTCTGCAGGATGCGGGCGCTGATCTCCTGGGCGGTGTACTTCTTCCCGTCGATCTCGATGTTCCAGTTGGTGCCCATGTGGCGCTTCACGGAACGGATCGTGCGGTCGGGGTTGGTGATGGCCTGACGCTTGGCTACCTCGCCGACGAGTACTTCGCCAGCCTTGGAGAAGCCGACGACCGAGGGCGTCGTGCGGGCCCCCTCGGCGTTGGGGATGACGGCGGGCTCGCCCGCCTCGAGCGTCGAGACGACCGAGTTGGTGGTGCCGAGGTCGATGCCGACGGCCTTGGGCATGGTGTGATTCCTCCGAACCTGTGTGCGATCTGAAGACTCTGAAAACTTGAGTCCGATCGTATCAAGGTCTGGAGAAGCCGAGCTATTCCCAGGTCAGGCGCCGTATTTGGCCAATCTGCCCGCCGCGGCCAGGGCGATCGGCATCAGGTCCTTGGTGGGGCGGATGCCGAGGAGGCCGCCGGCGCACCAGCGCTCGCCGAAGTGTTCGGTGGCATCTCGGCCCACCTTGGCGCCCCACATCAGGGCGGGGACCGGGTGCCAGGAGTGGGCCGCCATCTGGCTGGGCGTGGCGTGGTCGCCGGTCACGACGATGACGTCGGGGCCGAGATCCCGAATGGCGGGGATAGCCGCGTCGAGGGTCTCGATGGCGGCCACCTTGCGGTCGAAGTCGCCGTCCTCGCCGGCCGAGTCCGTGTACTTGTGGTGCAGGAAGAAGTAGTCGAAGCGGTCCCACTGCTCGCGGAGCTGGTCGACCTGGCCGTCGAGATCGGCGGCCTTGGGGAGCACCTCCATGCCGACGAGGCGGGCGATGCCCCGGTACATGGGGTAGATGGCGACCGCGGCGGGGGTGACGCCGTAGCGCTGTTGCATCGACGGCAGCTCGCGGTGGGAGTCGAAGCCGCGGAGCAGCAAGGCGTTGGCCTTGGGCTCGTCGGCCAGCAGCTTGCGCACCTGCCCGTCGAGCTCGGCCACCACCTCGGCTGTGCGCTTGGCGTCGGGCACCTTGGCTTCGGGCGCGAGCGGCGCTGTGCCGGTCGCCTGGGGGTCGGTGTCGGTGACGCGGGCGTCGAGGCCCTCGCCCCGCAGCACGACCAGCACGCGGTGCTGGGCCTCGGGAACGAGGAGGACTTCCACCCCGTCGATCCGGACGCCGTCACGCAGCTTGGCCACGACGGCCGCGGCCTCGTCGTCGGGGATGCGCCCGGCCCGGCGGTCGGTGACGTTCCCGGCGCTGTCCAGCGTGGCCAGGTTGCCCCGGGCAGCTACGTCGCCGGGCTTCAGCTCGACGTCCAGGCCGGCCGCGCTCAGCGCACCGCGCCCGAGCTCGTACTCGAGGGGGTCGTAGCCGAAGAGCCCGAGGTGGCCGGGCCCTGACCCGGGCGTGATGCCGGGGCCGACCGGTTCGACGAGCCCGGCCGAACCCTCGGTCACCAGCCGGTCGAGGTTCGGCGTCTTCGCCTCTTCCAGCTCGCTGCCGCGGTCGACGGTGGCGTATCCGCCGAGTCCGTCCATGACGACAAGGACGATGCGGGTGTCGGCGGGCTGGGTCAGCGTCGAGAGGTCGAGTGCCATACCGCCAGCGTACGATCGCCGCACATGCTGGAGGCCAGTGCCAAGCGCATCCGGGAAATGCTCGACGACAACGCCGTCGTGCTCGACATCGGCGGCTGGGGCAAGCCGTTCACCCGCGCCGACTGGGTCGTCGACCAGATGCCGTACGAGACGAGAGGCCTCTACGGCCGCGACGGCGACGACGACGAGCGCTTCTCAGCCGAGACCTGGGTGCAGCGCGACATCTGCGACCGGGATGCCTTCCCGTTCGCCGACGACCAGTTCGACTTCGTGATCTGCTCGCACACCCTCGAGGACATCCGGGACCCGATCTGGGTGTGCGCCGAGATCAACCGGATCGGCAAGGCCGGCTACATCGAGGTGCCGTCGCGTCTCGAGGAGCAGACCTACGGCGTCCACGGACCGTGGGTCGGTTGGTCCCATCACCGCTGGCTGTGCGACGTCGCCCCCGGCCGGATCGACTTCAGCTTCAAGCCCCACGTCATGCATGGCCGCGACAGCGACCACTTCCCCCGCGGGTTCAACCTTCAGCTGACCGAAGAGGAGCGGGTGGAGCAGCTGTGGTGGACGGGCAGCTTCGACTTCGCCGAGCGCATCTTCATCGAGGACCCCAAAGAGCTCGACGACTACCTCGCGGATTTCGTCGCCGCCAACGACCGCGGGTGGAAGCCGCCGACGCCGCCGCTGTCCAAACGCGTCGGTGGTTTGGCGCGCGAAGCAGCCAAGCGCCTTCGGCCGTAGGCGGTTTAGGATCCCGCCATGCCGATGCGCCGCAAGGACCAATACCTCGAGCACCTGGCGAAGGTGCCCCTCTTCTCGGCGTGTTCCAAGAAGGAACTGCAGACCATCGCCCGGGCCTCTGACGACGTCGAGGTGCCCTCGGGCAAGGTGCTGGTCGAAGAGGGCAAGCCCGGCCACGAATTCTTCCTCATCATCAACGGCAACGCGTCGGTGAAAAGGGGCAAGCGGGAGATCGCCAAGCTCGGTCCGGGGCAGTACTTCGGCGAGCTGGCGCTCCTCGACCGGGGCCCCCGCTCGGCGTCGGTGATCGCCAAGAACGACATGGAAGTCCTCGTCCTCGGCCAGCGCGAGTTCGCGGGCGTCATCGACGAGGTCCCCACGCTGGCCCACAAGCTGCTGACCTCGATGGCCCAGCGCCTCCGGGAAGCGGACGCCAAGGCCTACAGCCACTAGGCGATCGGAGTTCCGCCCTTTCAAGGGCCCGCCACTAGGTTTCAGCTCGCCATGCGTCGTTTCCGCATCAAGCCGCATCACATCGCCATCGGCCTGGGGCTGTTCTGGTTCCTCGCCCTCATCGCCTCCGACGTCGTGGCGTCGATCCTGAAGTTCCAGGATCACTCGACGATCCAGCGCGAGACGTTCATACACATCCCGAACGCCTTGCGAACGATGTTCTACGCGACGGTGGCGATCCTCTTCTTCGCGTGCGGCTACCTGTTCTCGCTGCGGATCAAGAACTGGACGAGGGGCAAGCCCGAGAACCGTTCGACCACCCGCAACAACGTCGAGCGGCGGGCCAAGGACCTCCGCGACGGGCTCTACATGCGTACCCTGCTGCGCGATCCGGCCGCCGGGATGATGCACTCGCTCATCTACTTCGGCTTCATCGGGCTGTTCATCGTCACGATCATCAGCCAGATCCAGGAGCAGATGCCGGAGTCCCTGAAGTTCCTCCACGGGACGACGTACCAGGCGTTCGGCGGCTTCGCCGACGCCGTCGGCGTGATGTTCACCGTCGGCGTGGTGTGGGCCATCGCCCGCCGCTACATCGTCCGGCCGTACCGGATCCGCGCCAAGACCAGGCCCGAGGACCACGTGATCCTCGCCATGTTCCTGGCCCTTCCCCTCACCGGTTTCGTCATCGAGGCCCTGCACATCTCGGCCATCGGCCGTCCAGTCTGGGAGCAGTGGCGGTTCGTCGGTTACAACCTGTCGTCGGTGCTGTCGGGGTCGCACCTCGACTGGTACCGCGCTCTTTGGATCGTCCACGTCGGCCTCTTCGGCATGTTTCTGCTGCTACTGCCGACGACGAAGCTGCGGCACATGTTCACGTCGCCAACGAACATGTACCTGCGCGACCGCAACCGCCCCAAGGGCGCCATGAAGCCGCTGCCCAACCTCATGGAGACCGAGCTCGAGAGCTTCGGCGCCAGCATGATCGAGGACTTCACCTGGAAGCAGCTGCTCGACACGGACGCGTGCACGATCTGCGGGCGGTGCACCAGCGTGTGCCCGGCCAACGCCACCGGCAAGCCCCTCGACCCCCGCGAGATCGTCCTCAAGGTCGGCAACGTGATGGCCGCGACAGGCCCCGACGGCGGCCGGGTGTCCCCCGTCGTCGGCGAGGACAAGGCCATCAAGATCAGCGCCGACTCGGTGTTCGAGCGCATCGACCCCGAGGAGATCTGGGCCTGCACGTCATGCAAGGCGTGCGACGAGATCTGCCCGGTGAACATCGAGATCCTCGACAAGATCCTCGACATGCGCCGGTACCTGTCGCTGATGGAGTCGAACTTCCCCACCGAGCTGGGTAACGCCTACCGCTCGATGGAGAACCAGTCGAACCCGTGGGGCATGAGCCAGGGCGAGCGGGCCGACTGGGCCGACGGCATTCCCGTCGAGGTGCCGATCGTCGACGGCTCCTCACCGTTCGAGCACGAGTTCCTCTACTGGGTGGGCTGCGCGGGCTCCTTCGACGACAAGAACAAGAAGGTCACCCAGGCCATGGCCAAGCTCATGCACCGGGCGGGCATCGACTTCGCCATCCTGGGGCCGTCGGAGCTGTGCACGGGCGACCCCGCCCGTCGGTCGGGCAACGAGTACATCTTCCAGATGCTCGCCACCCAGAACATCGAGACCCTCAACGGCCTCGGCGTGCGCAAGATCGTCACCCAGTGCCCGCACTGCTTCAACACGATCAAGAACGAGTACCCGCAGCTGGGCGGCAACTACGAGGTCGTGCACCACAGCCAGTTCCTCGAATGGCTGGTGGACTCCGGAAAGCTGCGACTCGACGGCGCCACGCTCGAGGAGCGGGTCGTGTACCACGACTCCTGCTACCTCGGACGCCACAACGACGTGTACCTCGCGCCCCGCAAGGTGCTGGGCAAGCTCAGCGGCATCGACATCGTCGAGGCGCCCCGCAGCGGCACCAAGGGCATGTGCTGCGGCGCCGGCGGGGCGCGCATGTGGATGGAGGAGAAGATCGGCACCAAGGTGAACACCGCCCGCTCGCGCGAGCTGTTGAACACGGAAGCCGAGCGGATCGCCGTCGCCTGCCCCTACTGCTACATCATGATCGACGACGGCGTGAAGGAGCACGGTCGCGACGACGTCATCGTGCAGGACATCTCCATGCACCTGCTGGACGCCATCGAGCGAGCCGACCAGGGCAACGGACAGCGCTCGTACCCGACGGCCCACGAAGGCACCGACCTGCACCAGCCCACTGCGTCGGACGAACCGGCGACGACCTGACGCCTTCCTCGGCGGTCATCCGCCGAGGGCCGCCCGCAGGCCGAAGTAGGCGGGCTTGGGCGCGTAGTTCTGGTCGAACGGGAGAGCGGCGCCGTAGCCGGGATAGGCGCTCGGGACCCACGAGTCCTTGTCGGTGAACCCCCACGTGACGAACGTCTTGCAGTTGGCGGCCGCGACACACGTGGCCAGGAGCCCGTTGTAGACCACCCGTTGACGGTCGAGGTCGGGCGCCGACGCCGGCACCTGCACACGGACATCGAGCTCGGTGATCGCCGCCTGCAAACCGAGAGCGTTGAGACGCCGCATGTTCGCGGCGATGTCGGACAGCGGCGGCGGGTTGAGGTCGAAGTGGCTCTCCAGGCCGACGCCGTCGATGGGCACACCGCGTTGCTTCATGCCGCGCACGAGGGCGTACACCTGGTCGGATTTTCCACCCAGCCCCTCGGCACCCGTCTCGTTGTAGAAGAGCTTTGCGCTCGGGTCGGCCTCATGGGCCCACGTGAACGCCATGTCCATGTACTCGGGACCGATTTTGTCCATCCAGAAGCCGCCGTTGAGGCCCTCGTTGACCACGTCCCACTGTGCGACCTTTCCCCTGAAGTGACCGACGACGGTCGAGATGTGGTCATGCAGGATCGAGATCAGCTGGTCCCGGGTGTACGGCACGTTCGTCAGCCACGACGGGTTGTCCGCCCACCAGGACAGGTTCTGGCCGCGCACGGCCATGCCGTGGGCTTGGGCGAACGAGACGTCGAGATCGGGAGAGACGAAGTTGTAGACGCCCGGCCCGGGCTCGGTCGCACTCCACTTCATGTCGTTCTCGGGGGTCATGGCGCTGTACTCGCTGCCGAGCACCGACGCATACGTGGTGTCGGTCAGGTTGGACGCGGTCATGACCGACGCGCCCATGACGATGCCGCGGCGAGCGGCCAACGCCCGGAGCGGGCCGGCTTGCGGTGACCCGCCGCCGCTCGAAGGCGCGCCGGTTGCCGTCGTGCGCGTGGCGGGCGCAGGTCGTGCCACGGCGGCGGTATTGCGAGCCGCGCCGGCGGTCCCTCCCCCGCGGGCGGCGTTGCTCGAACTCGCGTCCGAGCTCGCGGGGTCGACGGGACTGGCCGTCCCCGTGGGACTGACCACGCCGGCTGCGGCTTGGGGGGTCAACTCGGACCGGGGCGCGGCGGCCGCGGTGCCGCCCCGCACGAACACGTTCACCGCCGGCGCGGCGGCCGCCATGATGGCCGCGGCCGCGACGGCACAGAGCTTCCTGCGCATCCCAACCTCCCAGTTGTCGACCCACTGGGACGCGGCGCGCGCCCCCATTCGGTAGCCCGGCTGCCCTAGAGGTCGCCCTCCGTAGGTCCGTGGCTTTGCGTCGCCCGGGTTTCCCCGGGGTTGCCCTTTCGTGGGTGTTTGACCGACTTGATCGGCCGGTGCTCTAGACCACTTGAGCTAGTTCTTCACGCACAGTGGTCGAGATGCGCAGAGTGGTCAAATGAGCGTCAGCGGTCGTAGGCGACCACGGCGGCGTCGCTGCCACCGACGGCCACGTAGACACGGCCCGAGTCAGGGCTGACGACGGCGTCGCGACCCTGACCCTGATCGGCGAAGTGCGCCGACCACGCGAGCGTGCCGAAGTGGGTGTCGTAGGCGACGGTCACCGGCGCCTGGGCGTCGACGTAGTGGATGCCGAAGAGCCCAACGCCACCGATCGACTGACCCACGGCCACGCCGGTGACGTACAGGCGCTGCCCGTCGGGGCTGACGACGGCCTTGCCCATGGCCTCGCCGCCAGGGTCCGTGTGGCGCGACAGCCAGAGCTGCTGGCCCGAGCTCGAGTAGGCGATCGTCACCCCACTGCGGTCGAAGGGCGTGACGTCGTCGTTGCCGAACCCGGTCACGAACGCGGCGTCACCCGCGGGGCTGACGGCGACCGAGAGTCCCACCTCGTTGTTGCCGGTGGGCGTGGCGTAGACCGACGACCAGTCGAGCGCCCCGGACGTCCCGTCGTAGCCGAGCGTCACCATGTCGGCACCGCCGAAGCCGTTCCAGTCGCGCTCGCCGGTGACGTAGACGCGGCTGCCGTCGGACGTGGCCGCGAGCCCGTGCGGATAGTCGCGCGTGCCGCTGTCATAGCGGCTGGACCAGAGTTGCGAGCCGGTGGTGCCGTCGTAGGCAACGGTCGCGTCGTCGGTGTCGTTGGTCGACGTGGGACTCGCGCCGTTGCTGCGGGCGGTGATGTACACCCGACCACCGGAGGCCGCGAGCCCGGTCGGGATGTCCCACAGCTTCGCCGGGCCCTGGTACCTGGTGAGCCACCGCTGTGCGCCGGTGGCGGTGTCGTAGCCGACAGTGGTCGCGGCGTACACCTGGATGCCCGTCGCGGCATCGTTGCCGAGCTGGCTGTAGCCGGTGACGTAGACCTCGCTCCCGTCGGGCGAGGACGCGATCGCTGTCGGGTAGTCGACCGAATCGAAGGGGCCGTCGTAACGGGCCACCCACAGCTGGGCACCGCTCGCTACGTCGTAGGCCACCGTGGCGTAGTCGGAGTTGCCCGGCGCGCGCTCGCTGGGGCCAGTGACGAACACCTTGGTTCCGTCGGGCGACATGGCCAGCGCCGTGGCTTGGTCCTCACCGCCGGACGGGCCGTCGTAGAACGAGGTCCAGAGGTGGGCGCCGGTGGCGGTGCTGGTCGCACCGACCAAGAAGTCGTGTATGGAGGACGTCGGCGTGCTCGTCCGGTAGCCGACGGTGACGACTCGCGCGCCATCAGGTGTCTCGCCGATGGCGACTGCCGCGTTCTGTCCGTCGATCGGTAGTCCGGTCCGGTCAGACCAGCTCTCACAGTGCTCGACCAACGACGTGACCGCGCACGTCGCCGGCGCCGCGCCGGTGCGGGTCGCCGCGACGCTGATAGCGACGGTGGCGACGACGACGAGAACGATGAGCTTGCGCATGGTCCAACCCCCCTGGGTGGGGGGTTCGACGCTCTATGCAGCCGTTCCTATCGCTCGCGGAAGTTCTCGAAGTATCGGCTGGGCGTCGGTCCCCGCTGGCCCTGGTACTTCGACCCGAAGCCTTCCGATCCGTACGGGATGTCCGCGGCGGTCGTCATGCGCAGGAAGGAGATCTGGCCGATCTTCATGCCCGGATAGAGCGTGATCGGCAGGTTGGCCACGTTCGACAGCTCGAGGGTCAAATGCCCATCCCAACCCGCATCGACGAAGCCCGCGGTGCTGTGGATGAGGAGACCGAGCCGTCCGAGTGAGCTCTTGCCTTCGAGTCTGGCAACCAGGTCGCTCGGCAGTGCGACGCGTTCAGACGTCGACCCGAGAACGAACTCGCCCGGATGGAGGATGAACATGTCGTCGTCTTTGATCTCGACGAGCTCGGTCAGCTCCTCCATGTCCTTCTTGACGTCGATGAGCCCCATCGTGTGGTTGAGGAAAACACGGAAGTAGCGATCGATGTGGAGATCGACCGACGACGGCTGGATGCACGTCTCGTCGAGCGGCTCGATGACGATGCGCCCGGCGGCGAGCTCTTCGCGGATTGACCGGTCGGAGAGGATCACGACGGCGGACCCTACTCAGAGGAATCGGCCGGCAAGGTCGTCCAGGTTCTGGAGCAGGCCCTCGCGGTCGAAGGCGAACGCAACGACGATGACCCGGTCGACGCCGAGCGCCTCGTACTTCTCGAGGTCGCTGCGATCGATGGGCTTGAAATACGGGCAAATGCTCACGGTGAAGTCGGCGCGGCTGCGACCGTCCGCGGCCAGCGCCGCGTCCAGCCGCTCGAGCGCCTCCACCGTTTCGTCCGGCGTGCGATTGAAGCCGAACCATCCCTGCCCCAGGCGCGCCGCCCGGCGCATCGCCGCGTCGGACTCGCCGCCGACATGGATCGGCGGGTGCGGCTTCTGCACGGGTTTGGGATACAGCCGGGACGGCGGCAGCTTGTAAAGCTCGCCGTCGAACGACGCGGACTCGTCGGTCCACAGGCGCGTCATCACCTGCAGGTGCTCGTCGGCCCGCTTTCCCCTGCGCTCGAAGGGAACGTTGAGCGCGTCGAACTCTTCGCGGAGCCATCCGATCCCGACGCCGAAATCGACGCGGCCGCCTGACATCACGTCGACGTCCGCGACCTGCTTGGCCGTGTACACGGGGTTGCGCTGCGACACCAGGCAGATGCCGGTGCCAAGCCGCAACCTCTTCGTCGTGGCCGCGATGGCGGCGAGTGCGGTCATCGGCTCGAGCAGCCCGACGTCGCCTCCCGCGGGGAACCGCCCGGTGTCGGCATAGGGGTACCGACTCTCGTAGTCGTCGAACATCACGACGTGCTCGGCGACCCACACCGACTCGAAGCCGCGCTCTTCGAGCGCGGGTCCGACGGTGGTGATCATCTCGGGCGTGACGTTGGCAGTGCCCAGCGGTACGAAGGCGCCGATCTTCATGCGGACATACTCGTCGCTTTGATGGGTACAACGCGAACATGGTCACAACGCTCAAGCGCACCATCGGGTTCGTCGGCCTGACGGCCCTCATCGCGGCGGGACTGGGCGCCGTCGCCGGGGCCGCCTCTCCTGTGCCGCCGCCGTCACCGAGCGTGAGCCCCGTCGAGGCGCAACAGTTCTCCGGGGACTGGACCGAGGTCCAGGACCCGCAGGCGACCAACGGCACCGCGGTCGTGATCAACAGCGGCGCCATCTCGACCCCCACGACGACGCCCGAGGGGTCCTACACATTGAACATCCGCCTGAAGAGCGCAGCCGACCGCGTGGAGCTGACGCTCAACGGTCAGCAAGTGGACACGGTTGTCCTCTACAACTCGCCGTGGCAGACCGTGTCCGTACCGGTGCGGGTGAGCGGCACGCCGACGTGGGGCGTCCAGCCCCTCCCAGGCATCGGCTACACGCCCCAGCCCGTCTACGTCGACTGGCTGTCGCTCGACAGCGCCACGCCCGGTATCACGACCGTCGGCAACAAGATCATCGACGCCAACGGCAACCAGTTCGTCCCGCGTGGTGTCGTCCGTGACGGGTTCCAGTTCAAGCCGACGGGCAACTACTACCTGACCGACAGCGACTTCCAGGCCATGTACACGTGGGGTGCCACCGCCGTGCGCCTGCCCCTCGACCAGACGCAGTGGCTCTCCTCAAGCTGCTACTACGACCCCACGTACGCGCAGCGGCTCGATGATGCCGTGCAGTCGATCACCAAGCGGGGCATGCTCGCCGTCCTGACGCTGACCCGTGCTGCCGAGGGGCAGTTGTGCAGTCAGCCCGGCCTCGCTCGCATGGCCGACGACTACTCGATCCAGTTCTGGACCGAAGTGGCCAACCGCTACAAGTCCAACCCGCTGGTGGCGTTCGACCTGTTCAACGAGCCTCATGACATCACCGAGCCCGTGTGGCACGACGGCGGCATGGTCGGATCTCCGGCGTTCCATGCCGTCGGCATGCAGCAGCTCTACAACACCGTGCGCGGCACGGGCGCGACCAACCTGCTGTTCATCAGCGGCACGAGCTGGGCGTTTCACATCGACGTCGCCCTGCGCCGCCCCGTCGACGGGTACGGCATCGTTTACGGCACGCACCTGTACAACCCGCCGGAGACCGGTCCGGTGCGCTCGGACGCAGACAGCGTGATCACACCGGTCACCAAGACCTATCCGGTGGAGGTCACCGAGTTCGGCAGTAGCTCGGGGACGGGGCTCTACAACCAGAACGTGATCGCGTTCGCCGAGCAGCGCGGCATCGGCTGGCTCGCCTATAAGTGGTACGACACGTCGGCCCAGTTCGGGCTCCTTCAATCCTTCGACACCTACCAGCCCAGCGACGCCGGCCTGCCCGTGTACAACGCGCTGCAGCAGGCAAAGGGTGGGACGTGACTTAGGCGTCCGCCCGTCAGCCGGTCTTCTGCCAGCAGATTCCGGCCCAGTCGATCTCGATGATCGGATCCTCGATGTTGCGGCTGGCCCGGAAGTCGGCGACGGCCTCGCGGCAGGCGATGATGTTGTAGTCGTCGACGATGAGCCAACCGCCAGGTTGGAGTCCGTCGTACAGGTTCTCGAGGGCGTCCATCGTCGACTCGTAGAGGTCGCCGTCGAGCCGGATCACCGCCCACTGGTGGCCGCGCAGTTTCGGGAGCGTGTCGCGGAACCAGCCTTGGACGAACTCGACTTGATCGTCGAGAAGGCCGTAACGCTCGAAGTTGGCCCCGACCTCGTCGACGTCGACGGCGAGCGGCCAGAGGTGGAGCTGCATGCCCTCGTCCGCGGGGTACTGCTCGGCGTCCGGGGCCGGGACCCCCTCGAAGGAGTCGGCGACGAAGACCCTTCGGTCGGTGATGTCGAAGGCGCGCAGGATGCCGCGCATGAAGATCGTCGCTCCTCCACGCCACACGCCGGTCTCGATCAGATCGCCGGGCACGCCGTCCTCGATGACCTGTCGCACGCACATCTCGAGGTTGTCCATGCGCGCCAGCCCGATCATCGTCATCGCCCACGGCGGCAGGCCGAACACCCCGGTCATTCCCTCGAGGTTGTCCGCCAGGTCGACGTGCACGGGCTCGGCCACGATGCCCTCGCCCACGTCGTCCGGCTGCTTGTCGAGCGCCTTCAGCAGCGTCGTCGGTCCGACCGTTCGACCGAGCAAGGCCTGCTTCAGCAGGTCGAGATACGAGTCGCGCAGTCGCTGGATCTGTTCGTCAACCATCGCCGTGGAGCGCGGACGATAGCCAAGGGGCCGGTCGGTACAGTGACGACCCTCGCGGGCGTAGTTCAGAGGCAGAACATCAGCTTCCCAAGCTGAGAACGCGAGTTCGATTCTCGTCGCCCGCTCTCGATAGAATTGCTGGTCAGACGCCTAATGGCGGCCCCACCGGCCTCTGGAAACACCGCTCTAGCCCAGGTGCGTGCCTACTGCGTGCCTATAGCAGTCACTGACAGGTCGCAGACGGCGCCATCGTCTGGTTGCGACTCGTCACTTCACTAGCTACGCGCGATTGACCCCGGATCGCTATCCGAGTCGAGGCTGCCGCGACGCGGACGTCCATGCGCCGGCATCGAGCTCGTGCGCGAACTTGACGGGATCGTCGTGTGCCGGTCGTGCCTAACAGTTTCGGATACTGACTCACAGCGAGGTGGAAGTCGGCTCCATGGTCGACGACTCCCGTCAAGGCCGATCAGCGTTGCAAGCTGGCGTTCCCCGGCTGCCAGAGTGACCGCGAACGCTGCGGCCCAGTTGTCGGCCGTCCGCTCACCAACGGCCGCTAGCAGAGCAGCTATCGCTGCGGACGCTCGGTCACCGTGCGAGCCACGGCCCCTCACCTGGCGTTCGCATCAGCGAGATCCAGTGTCGCAGGGCATCGCGGTCGACCTCCTCGACTGGATAGGCGCGGCTTTCAGCTGTTGCACGCGCTCCGGGCGACCACCAGCTTGTGGTCGCCAAGAGGCCCACCTGCGCGCCCTCCCAAATCACGTCAGCCGCGAGCGCCTTCACGACAGCCTTGGTGACCTTCCTTCGCTCGCGTTTGCACTGCACCAAGATGGTGGCCGCTGTTTGGTCGTGGTCGACCCAGGCGCGGATGTCGACTCCGTCGTCGCCCCGGCCCGGACCCAGCGCGACGTGTAGGCCAGCACGATCCAGGAACTCACCCACGAGCGCCTCGAACCGACGCCAATGGATGTCGTCGATGTCATCGAAGTTGGAGTGCAGGTAGTCGATAAACCGTTGGTCGAAGAATGTGCCCAAGGTCGCCGTGGTTTCCTCGGACGCGAAAAGGTCATGCAGAGACGCAACGTCCTGCCACTCTCGTCGTCGCGCAACCGACCATGGACTGGTGAGGGTTCGAGCGTTCATCTCTGCGAGCAGCATTGTGGCGACCACTACGCCGGCGTCCCCCCACTCGGCATGCACAGAATCGAGGATCGGAGTGGGATCCATTCGCTGCCCGACGGCAGTCGACTCGATTAGAGGGTGCATTCGAGCGAGGACGGCGTCGATGACAGCGAAGGCCATCTCGTGATCTGGCTCGTTGATCCTCGACAGCAGACTCATGACGGGGGGACGTGCGGTCGACGCCGCGTCTGGGTCCCCGAAGGCGCTGAGGACGATGCGCGTCAACTCCTCATATTCCTCAGATCTGAGCCTCAGCGTCGCCGTAAGGTCGTGTGGAAATGCGTCGACGACACCGGCCCGTCCGAAGGCAGTCTGCAGTTCGGCTTCGGTGATGACAACGCCCAGCTTGTACCCGACGAGTTCGGTGAGGCCCTCAACGAGCTGGTCGCCCGTGAGCCATATCGCTCCCATTGCCCCTCGACGGTAGGTCGCACCGACCGCCGGCGATCTGTCGTCCGATCAGCCTGTGTGCTTCATGGGCTGGTCGTACTCCCGCGGAGTCGTCGCCTCCCATGTGCAGTTGCTTGTCTTCTGAGCGAGCCCGCGTCGTTGAAGGATGGCGAGGTACTTCCGCACGTTGCCGGGATCTCGACCCACGACCTCACTGAGCTCGTCCACGCGCGCTTCGCCCCAGTCGGCGAGGAGGTCGCGCACGACATGAACCATCTCGGGTTGTCCCGCCCGCGGCCCGAGCTTGCGACCCGCCGACGGCCCTGGCCGGTAGTCGGCTTGGAAGCGCGTCAACACCTCATCGCACACGTACCAGCGCGCGCCGCACCTGGTTGCTGAGAGGCGTTCGTCACGAACCATGAAGTTGACGGCCGCTCGTGTGATCCCGAGCGCATCGGCTACCTCTCGCAGGCTGCGCAGACAGGCTCGATCGTGGAGATGCTCTGGCGGCGACATGGGGTCACCTTCCCAGGGTTGCGCGCACAAGTGGGGGATACCGGCTAGGCAACGCTTCCGAGCATCCGCGCCTAGCGCGCGCTAGCCGATCATGCTGGTTGTGTGCCAGGCGAATCGGCCGATGGAACTCGGGACGTGGAGGTCGTCGTGGACGTCGACGGTTCGACGACGACCGTCGTCTCCGACATCGACTCCGCACTTGGGCTTGGTGCTCCCGATCGCAGGCTCTCTCTGAACGCGTTCCTGCTGCGCTCGAACCTCACGCCATCCGATCTCCTCAACCCCAACGTCGAGGATTACACCACCTACTACTCATGGGACGGGGAGAACCTCACCGAACTGGAGGATCTCGATCTTCTGGACGCCGGTCAAGATGGCGACATCGCCGTCGCGATCCTCGATCGACCCTCGAGCCCGGCCCCGTGGCAGGTGTTCGTTCGGGAGTCCTTCAACCTTCCCGGGTTCGGGAGCGCTGGGCGCGCTCTCGGTGCAGTCGCCTACTGCGCCGTCGCAGACCAGGATGGGGAGCTGCGATGGGTCGCCTTCACCTTCGGTAGTGCTTCCCATTCTGTACGACGACATGCCGCCGAGCCACGTTTCGGCCTGATCGTGGCATTGAACCGAATCGTGTCCGAGGATGAAGGAGAGGCCGACGCGGGGCGTCTTCGTCAGGCCAACTTCCGCATGCGCGGTCCCTACACGCAACAAGCGACTCACCGCGCGGCGAGGGACACGCCGATCGATGCCTTTCGAATGGACCGCTTCGTCGACGTGCTGACGGCCGTCGGCGGCGCGAACGCGTCTGATCCGAGAAGCCAGGTGTACGGCGCGCGAGCTCTGAAGACCACCGAGACGCTCGGCGGCGCCGGCGCCCTGGCTGAGCTCGCGTTCGGAGCCGTCGCCGATTACCGGCGCGACGACTACCGGCGCGGCTTCGGATTCATCGACAACATGGTCCCCGTCGAGGACCCCGATCTCAACGCTGCGCTTCAAGCCCTCCTGTTCGATGACATTGTCGGCGAGGCTGACAACGTCGACGTACTGCTCCCCGATGACTTGGTTGGCTACGAGGACGAGCGAGCGATCCGATTCATCGCGCTTCCCCATGAGCAGGCTCGTCGCGCGAGCAACACCGTCTTGACAGTGCATACGGCCTCGGTCATAGCGCGCGATCACAGCCTCGACGCTGAGCTTCGCTTTCTCGACGCCGATCGCGTCGTCATCACGACCGCGTCCCTGCTCGACTGTCTCGCCGCCGAGCTCGTCCGCGACGACCGACACTTTGTTCTCTACGACGGCGACTTCTACGCCGTCGATGAGGGCTTCCTCGACCGGCTTCGCCAAGCCGTCGATTCCCTCCAGATGACGGCGACCCCGCTCCCCCCCTACGACGGGACCACGGAAGGGACCTGGAACCTCGCCGTCGCGACGGGCGAGCCGAACCGGTTCATCTGTCTCGACGGGACCCTGATCCGCGTCCACCGCGAAACCGGATTCGAGCCCTGCGACATCCTCGTGACTGATGGCACGCTCATTCACGCGAAACGTAAGAGTCGATCCTCCTCGTTGAGTCATCTGTTCACGCAAGCGCAGCGCAGCTGCGAGATGTTGAACCAGGTGCCCGACGCCCGCGACGCTCTGCGCGATCTGATCGACAAGCACGCTGGGACGGAAACAGCGAAGGCGCACGCCATTGCCTCGGTGGGCCGGTATGAGGATCGTGCGCCTTGCGTCGAGGTGGTCTTCGCACTTCTGGGCGACTGGCAGGGCCGTACCCTTCACAACCTTCCCCTCCTGGCGCGGCTGTCGCTCGTGAATGCCGCCGCGAGTATCCAGCGACTTGGATTCGCGCCGACCGTCGCGCTCGTCCCCCTTGAGTTCCGGGCTGACGCCGGCGAAGCATGATGAGGAGCAAACGCCGCGACCTTCTCCGCCGGATCGAGCGAGGTGCCCACGATGGGAGTTCCGACCTCGCCTCGCTGCTGCGACGTTGCATCACCCTTGGCGGCGTTACCGGCAGTGAGAGCCTTCGTGAGTGGGCCACCCGCGAGCTCATGGGCTATGGGAATGACGACGAACTCCCCGATTACCGACGCGCGGCAGCGCCGCTCGTTCTCGACGCGCATGTCCCCGGCGGTCGGATCACGGGCCAGCAGGTCCCGTACAACCTTGTGCCTGACTTCGCGCGGGAAGACCTTGGCGATGACATCGGGTTCCACCAGCCGATCGCGGAGTTGACGGCCATGGCGGCGGGAGCGCGGAGACGTGGGGAAACCACTGTGAAACTGGGTATCCCACTCGGGAGCGGCGTTGTGGCAGTCATGAACGACGAGCTGCGACGCGGAGGACAGCCACAAGTGATCGAACGGATCTACTGGGACGTCAGCCTTGTGCCGATCATGCGTGTCCTCGACGCCATCAGGACGAAGCTCGTCGCGCTCATTGCCGAGATGCGAGCTGGAACTCCGCCCGGAACTGTGATGCCGACACGTGAGGTCGCCGAGCGAGCCGTCGGAGTCGTTATCCATGGTACGGGCCACCGCATCGTCATTCAGCAGGACTCGCCCGGTGCGACGGCGACGGTTGCTGAACGCGGCGAGAGTCGCGCTCGCCGGATCGCGTACTGGGTGGTCGCAGTCGCCACGGTCGTCGCTGCGGTAGCGGCAGTTGTCGTCCTGCGGTGACCGTTGGACCAGGCAGGTACGAAGGTGGCGGTCCGCCGACGTGCTCGCTTCGGGCCGACGTAGGGGAGGGGCTACTGGGCGGTGGTAGGAATCTCTCGGTCGCGCCGAAGTAGTGACGCAACGGGCGCTGGGGGCGTCGGCACTGCTCCTGCAACAAGATCGCTCAGCGCCTTCGCGATCGCCGCGTCGCGGTCGCGCGTCGCGTGCTGATACAGGAGGGCAGCGCGAGAAGACGCGTGGCCCATCCGCGCCATGAGCTCCTTCGTGCTCGCGCCGGTGGCCGCGGCCAATGTGTTGCCGGTCCCCCGGAGGTCATGAAAGTGAAGCCCCTCCGTGCCAACGGCTCGTGCCGCTCTGCGCCACTTGCGATTCCATGTCGCACGCCGGATGGGCGTTCCGTCAGCGCGGCAGAACACCAACCCATCCCGCCCCGGAGCAGCCCATTCAGAGAGATGGCGTTCGAGGTCGGGGAGAATGACAGCCGGGATAGTCACGATGCGGCGCCCAGCCTCGCTCTTCGGATCAGAAACGATTCGCCTGCCGCTCGCGAGTTCCTGGAGCTGCTCGACGACAGTGACGGTGCCGTGGAGCATGTCGAGACGCGCGCGGGTGAGCGCAAAGAGTTCTCCCAACCGGAGTCCGGCGAAGGTCGCCATCAACACGAGAGCCCGATACTGCGGCCCTACCGCATCCGCCAGGGCGTACACCTGACCGACGGTCGCTACAGGCCGCTCCGGGCTGTGTTCGACGGCGGCGTTCTTGAGGACGCATGGATTCTTCACGATGATTTCGTCCTCGACCGCGGTCGCGAGAATCGCATGTAAGAGCCGGTAGCACTTGGCCACCGTTACATCACCGATGCGTCCCGTTGCGCGTAACGCTCCAAGCCACGTCCTCACGCCGCTGGTCGAGATCTTTCTGAGCTCGATGTCTCCGAGAATCGGCAGGATGTGGTTTCGCAGCTGCCCTGTGTAGAGATCCACGGTCCGTGGCCGGAGTGGACGCGGGCGGTTGGCCAGCCAATACGGCGCGTACTCCGACAGAGTGATCTCGCCGGCGCGGGGGTCGACCCACGCTCCGCGCAGCAGATCGGCTTCCAGGATGGCGAGGTACCGCAGCGCTTCCGCCTTGCTCGCAAACGTGGTGTCCACGGGGACTTGTTTGCCTGACGCCTCATCCCACCATCGCGCTTGGAAGCGCCCGCTCGAGAGTTTCCGAACCGTGCCAAATCGTCGTCGCCCCGTCATGCGTCACTCCTTCCTGCGTCGAACAGCGCAGGGTTGATCGAACTCCGTCGTGCTGCCTCCGCCAGACGAACGTTTGCTCCGCCGATGCGACGTGAGAAGCCGCGCGGCGGCGATGGTTCGATACGACATCGGTCCAGAAACTCGTCCAGATCGGTCGTGCGGAAGCGAAGAAGGCGGCCGACCTTGTGGAACGCGACCCGGCGCTCGGCCACGAGGCGCCGCATGTATCGCTGGCTGATGTTGAGGTACTGGGCTGCCTGCTCGAGCGTGAGCGGCGGCGGTTGCTGCTCGCTCATCTTGACACCTCGCGTCCGCGGGGTGACGAACGGTCCTGCGGGCCGCGGCGCGGAAGCCGGCGCCCGGCTTTGATGCCGCTTTCGATCGTGCGTCGGCTCTCGGCTTCCGATAGGCCCACCGCAAGGGCCGCGTCGAAAAGACCTGTGAGCGCCTCTACAAGAACCAGCGACCCGCCCCCTACGAGCTGACCCAGGCAGAAGGCGGCCGTGTTGAGAGCGCTATTCCGAGTGCCCGGCGTCGCCGCGCCGATGCGGGCGAGCTCGTCACGCAGTGCTGCCTGTCCGTACGCGCTGCTGGATGTGGAGCTGCACGGGAGTACGACGGGCCCCCGCGGGTGTGGCGGCGGCGGACGCAGCCAATCCGGTACCTCAACGAGGTCGCTGCAGCGTGCCACCCACCGGTAGAGGCCACCGCTGGCATGCCGACTGGGCGGGGCGATCACATAGCCACCTGCGCCGCGTAGATCGATTCCCGGGACGACGTCTGCGACACCAGGCAGGCGACCCACAGTGTTGCGAAGCTCCGAGCCCGCTGGAGCTTGGTAGTAGAGGTGCGCGCCCCCACCGCCGGTGATGACCGTCGCGGTCGGAGTAATAGTCCAACCGCCGTCCACAAGGCGCGCGAGCGACTCCCAGCCCCCCGATGCAGGGTCGATGTCGATGACGACGATGTCGCCCGTGGCGATCGCGACGTTGGCATCGGGCCAGCGCCGCCACCATCGAGCGAGCTGGTCTTGATCGGTCGTCGCGTCGCGGAGGCCGTGGCGGGTCAGGGGATGCTTGCCGGAACGGTCGCAGTCTGCGCGACCGCAGCTGCAGCGCCCTCCAACAACGCCGGCCGCCGGGAAGACGCCCCAGCCGAACCCCGCGTAGCAAAGGGCGGCGGCCAGGGGACCCGCCAGCGAGGGGGACCCAGAAGGGGCGGGCGATTGTGCGCCCGCCCCTTCTGCGGGGACCGAGGAGTCAGGCAACGCTGGCTGTCTCCTCAGCCTGCTCGGCCTCGCGGGGGGTTGCGGTGCCGAGGAACTGCACGTCATCTGCGACGACCTCGTGCTTGGACCGGAAGCCGTTGGTGTCGTCGCGCCACTCCCGGTACTCGAGGCGACCCGACACCGCTACCTGGCGGCCCTTCGCCGTGTAGGTGGCGACGGGATCGGCCTGAGGCCCGTAGACGGTCACGTCCACATAGACCGGGCTCTGGTCGGCGCCGTCCTTGGGGCGGCGAGGCACGGCCAGGCGCAGCTTGCACACCTTGGTCCCGCCCTTGGTCTCTGTCGTCTCGGGGTCCTTGGTCAGTCGCCCGACGAGCTGGATGCTGTTCATCGTTGGGTTCTCCTGTCTTGGTTGGCGGTCTCTTCGGGGCTAACGGGCACGGGGGGAGCGCGAGCGCACGCAACCTGGCGGAGCCAGGTCGCCCCGGAGCGCAGCGAGCGGGCTTGCGGGCGCTCGGCCCCGTGCGAAGGTGCAACGAAGAGAGACCGCCAGCCGCAAGAGGCAGGGGAACCGATGGACGCCGGCGTCGGGACTGCCCAGCGATCGCATGAAGCAAGAGCGCGGTGGTTGCGGGGTGTCGGGGTCGGCCGGTGTGCCGTGTCGTCGCGGCGAGCAGCGCTTCGGTGACGCCGTGGGCGAGTGAAGCGTTGGGCCGAACCGGGCCAGGTTGGCAAGGCGCGCCCGACCGCCAGGCGCTGGGCGAGGATGCGCGACGCGGTGTACGCGGGGATGGCAAGCCTCACGGCGCGCCCTGTCGGTCGGGGGGAAACGACGTGGCCCGGACCCACACCTGGCGGGTATCTGTGCTGGCGGCCAACGTGAAGCCGGCATCGGTGATGCCGGACTCCACGACGGGGTTCAGTCGTCCGACAACCACGACGATCGTGGCGTCGGCGGCACGAGCCGATTCGGGGCGCCGTGGCGGGTTGGCGCGTCGGGCCTGTTCGAGGCGACCGGCCTCGGCGGGGGCGTTGGGCAGCTCGGACATGCGGAGTCCTTTCTGAGGGCCGCTGGGGCAAGGGGCGCGGCCGCAGCGACACGGCCGAAAGATCACGCGAGCTCCCACGGGTGGATCGGCTGCCAGCTGCCGCCGCGCCGGGCAAAGGAGACGACGGTGGTCTGTTCGCTGACGCTGCCGCCGTCGAGGCGCTGGGCTGACCAGATGACGGCGACGTCGGCCACGTCGCTACGCCCGAGGTGGCGCTCAGCGCCGGCGGCGAGGATGACCGCCCCTCGACAGCAGGCGCCGTCGGTGGCCCCGCCCCAGTAGTCGCCGAAGACCGTCCGGCCCTCGCCCGTCACGTCGGCCTCGAGGAAACGTGAACCGAGCGCCGCCAGCTCGCGGGCGACGTCAGGAGCGAGGTCGGAGTTGGCGGGGTCGTTCAGCCGCGTGAAGTACTCGGCCTTCGTGTGGGCCTCGTCACTGATGTGGGCCCACGGTGAAGTGGTGTCGCCGGGGCCGGAATCCCTAGGCACGGGTTCCGGAGTGGTGGGCAGAGACGCCGGCGCCGCCGGTGTTGGGGGCGCGCTGCGATCTGGCGCAAGCGGCCGGGCGTGAGCCAACAGCGCGACGAGTCCCCCACCCGTCAACGTGGCCGCAAGGAGCAGACCGCCGAGGCAGGTCCACACACGCCGGTCGCTCAATGTCCCGGCCCCGCGCTCGGCCGGGTCGCGCCCGCGTACCCGGTGGTCCAGACCGGCTCGATGCGGACCACGGACCCAGTGTGGGGGGCGTCGAGCATCTGGCCGTTCCCTAGGTAGATGCCGACGTGACCGGGGCTCGATGTGGTGCCGCCGGCCCCGGCGAAGAAGACGAGGTCACCGGGCGCCAGGGCGCTCCGGTCAATCTTCGGGCTCGCCGTGAACTGAGCCTGAGAGCTGTGGGGCAGGTTGATGCCGGCCTGGGCGTAAGCCCACATGGTCAGCCCCGAGCAGTCGAAGCAGCTCGGCCCCGATCCGCCCCAGCAGTAAGGCTTGCCCTGCTGGGTCAGCGCCGCCTGCACGGCGCTGGCGGCAGCCGCCGTCGGGGCGCCGGCGGCCGAGATCGGCTGGAGCCCGAAGCTGTCGTAGTAGTGCGTCTGGGCCAGGACCTGCTCGACGTACGCGGTCGAATGGTTGTAAGCGAAGAAGGCCTTGGACAGGTCCGCGTCGCTCGTGAGCGGCGAGCCGGGAACCTCCTTGCACAGCATGTAGGCGGTGCCCAGCGCGGCGTCGTGGATGTTCTGGACGTCGCGTGTGCCGTCGCCGTTGCCGTCCTGGGCGTAGGCGGCCCAGGTCCCGGGCATGAACTGCATCGGTCCGGTCGCCCCCGCCGAACTCGTGATGTACGGAGCCTGCAGCGTCCCGTCGACGTCGACGGGTGCGGGCTGGCCGTTGTCGTAGTGGCCGTGGCGGGTCTCGACGTAGCCGACCGCGGCGATGGCGGCGGCGCGGATCTGACACCCCGGCACGAGCGCCCGGACCATGGTCGCAGCCCGGTTGTAGGCGTCGGCGAACATCGGCGGCACCCCCGCGGCGGTGAGGTTGGCGCCGAACCCGCCGAGCTGTTGCTGCTGGGCCTGGTAGGCGGCGGCCACGACGGCGAGGCAGAGGACGGGGGCAAACGTCAGGCCCACGACGACGACCACGGCCGCCTTCTTCACGAGGACGTGTCGCCGTGCGTGAGGAGAGCAGCGAGAACGCTTGAGCTCGTTCTCCCCCACCCTTGACTAGCAGCCGGTTGCTGCACTGATTTCCCCTTGACAGGAAACTAGTGGCTGTTACAGTCCGTGACTGTACACCGGAGCCAGTAAGTCCCGCTAGAGGAAATAGAGGCCGAGGAGTACGAGAGGAGGAGGGGACCGTGGGACTGGATGACCTGCTCAGGACGTGGGCCACGTTGCGGGCCGAGCTCGGCGAGCGGGCGGCCCACGCCCTGGCCGAGGAGTCCAACGGTCGCCGACCGGGACAGATCTGCCGGGCGATCGCCCTGCGCTGTGTGCAGGCCCGCCTCGCCGGCAGAGCCGCCTAGGTCCCTCCCCCGCCGACCCAACCACAGGAGGAAATGAACGTGCTCGCTCCGCTCTCCACCGTGCTGGCCCAGGTCAGCGTCACCCCGAACTCCGGCTCGATCCCGGGCGGGCCCCAGTTGCAGCAGATCGTCGACGGCATCGCCGGCTTCGCCCTCATCGGCAGCGTCGCCGCCCTGGTGATCGCGGCGGTCGTGTGGGCCTTCGGCTCCCACGCCCAGAACCCCCACCACACCCAGGCCGGGAAGCGCGGCGTGATCATGTCGGCCGGCGCCGCGGGGATCGTCGGGGCCAGCGCCGCGCTGGTCAACTTCTTCGTCCACCTCGGTGGTGCGGTCCACTGATGGCATCGACGCTGTCGCGGGAGCGCTCGGGCACCGCGACCTCCTTCGCGACCGAAGGCGGCGCGGGTCGTGGCGTCTTGGTCGCGGCTGTGGCCGCCGTCGCCCTGGTCATCGGGGCCGTGGTGGGGCGCGGACTGTCCTCGGCGCACCGGACGTCGGGCGCCGCGCCGAGGGCGGCGACGGTTGCGGCTGGCGACCCGGGCCCCCGCAGCGTGGAGGCCAACGTGCCCGTGGGCTACGCCCGCACCCAGGCCGGCGCGGTGGCGGCGGGCACGACCTACCTGGCCACGGCGTCCGAGCGTCTCGTGGCGCTCGACCCTGCTGCTCGCCAGGCGGCCGTCACCCGCATGCTGGCCCCCGACGCCGGCTCCGGTGTGGCCGACGACATGTTGAGCCCCCTGGCCATGATCGACACGGCGCGCCAGAAAGGCCACGTCACCAACGGGCGCGCGCTGGTTCGGATGCTCCCCCTGGCCTACAAGGTCAACGCCTACGCGCCCGACCGCGCCCAGATCGCCGTGTGGTCTGCCGGGGTGTTCACCATCGAGGGTCTCACCGCGCCCACCGAGGCGTGGTCGACGACGACGGTCGACGTGGTCTGGAGCGCCGGCGACTGGCGTCTGTACTCGATCGCCAGCACGCCGGGACCGGTACCCGCCGCCCCGCAGGCGCCCGTGACATCAGCTAGCCAGCTGCTCGACAGCATCGACGGGTTCTCGAGCTATCGGTATGTCGCTGCGAGCTGAGCGGCCGTTCGGCATTCTGCGGGTGGCACTGGCGGGCCTCACCCTGGCCGTCAGCGCCGCCGGGCTGTTCGTCGTGGCCAAGGCGCAGCCGGCGGTGGCCGGGCCCGGCTGTGGGGACATCCCGGTCCTGAGCCAGACCTGCCACGTCGTCACCGACCCCGTCGGCACGGCCGCCAGCGTCGCGGGGAGCGTCGCGTCCGACGCCGCTCAAGGCGTCTTCGACGCGATGACCACGTGGGTCATCGACGGCGCCAAGTCCCTGGTGAACGACGTCGCCGATTTCATCGACCGCAGCACCAAGCCCGATCCCCAGGCCGCGTGGTTCCAGCCCAGCTACCACCTGATGATTGGTGTGGGGGTCGCCTTCCTGCTGCCGATGCTGCTGTTCGCGGTCATCAACGCCCTCGTGCACCAGGACCCTTCGGCCGCGGCGCGCGCAGCGTTCATCAAGCTCCCACTCGCCTGCATCGGCATGTACGCGGCCACGACGGTCGTGGGCCTGCTGGTCGCGGTGAGCGACAACTTCTCGTCCTTCGTGGGTTCGACGATCGGCCACAGCGGCGCCGAGTTCGGCAAGGCGATGGTCGCGGCGCTCTCGGTGATGGTCGCCAGCGGCAACGGCATAGCCCCGATGCTCGTCGCGCTCTTCGGCGCGCTCATGGCCTTCGTCGTGTGGGTGGAGCTGGTCATCCGCCAGGCGGCGGTGATGATCGCGGTGCTGTTCCTGCCGCTCGGCTTCGCCGGGCTGCTGTGGCCGGCGGCAGCCAAGTGGTTCAAGCGCCTGGCCGAAGGTCTCCTGGCCCTGATCCTGTCCAAGTTCGTGATCACCGCCATCATCGGCGTGGGCGCGGCGGCCATGGCCTCGGGCTCCTTCTCGGCGAAGGGCTTCGGCAACGTCGTGATGGGCACGGCCATCCTGTTGCTGTCGGTGTTCGCCCCCTACGCCCTCTTCAAGATCATCCCCGTGGCCGAACTCGGCCTGCTCGCCGGCTTCGAGGGCATGAGCCGTCGCCCGATGAGCGCCGCCACCGGCGCCGTCAACCACGCCAGCAACACCCAGATGCTGCTCGCAAGCCGGGCGGGCGGTTCCACGATCACCTCCTCCGGCGGCGCGGCCAACGCCGCCGGAGGAGGGCCCGGGGGAGGCGCGCCAATCGGCGTCGGTGGCGGCTCGACCGCCAGCGCGAGTGGCGCCGGAGGCGCGGGAGCGGCAGCAGGCGGAGCGGCCGCTGGCGGCGTGGCGGCCGGCGTCGCGGTGGGGGCCAGCGCCCTCAAGAAGGGCGCCCAGACGGGCACGCAGGCGGCCACGACGTTGGGTCAGGGAACCGTTGAGGTCGGCGGTGGGCATGAGCGGTCGTCGCGCCAGGCCCCCGCCGGCTACCAGCCCTCGACGCCTCCGGCCCCGGACGGCGCACCCAGCGCGGACGGGTCAGCCACCGGGAATGGCGCGCGGGTTTCCAAGTCCAAACCCGACGTGAGCGGACGGGGCACCAAGGGCCCCTCCCCCACCTAGGAAGCAGGAGGGAAGAGTCGTGGCTGTCCAAACCACCCCCGCGCCACGGAGCTATCACTTCGGGCCGCTCGAGCGCCGCAGCCTGCTCGCCGGGCTACGGGCACCCCAGGTTGGGCTCCTCGGCGGTGGAGGGCTGCTGGCCATGCTCATGGTGCGTCTCGCCCCTTCGGCGACCGGGCTCGGCCTGGCCGCCGTGTCGCTGGCGGCAGCTGGCTGCCTTGCGTTCGTCAAGGTCGGCGGTCGGAACCTCGACGAGTGGATGGCCCCGGTCGGCCGCTGGGTGGGAAGCATGGGCCACAGCCGGCGATGGGCGTCGACCATGCCGCTCTTCGGCGACGTCGCCGGGCGGGGTGGCAAGACGATCGAGCCACCGACGCTGGCAGGCGTGCGCATCCTGAGCGTCAGCGTCGCCGACGGCGAGGTGGGTGTCGTCAAGGACGCGCGCAACGGGACGTACACGGGCGTGGTCGCGGCCCGCGGGCGGGCCTTCGCGCTCCTCGAGCGGAGCGCCCAGGAGCGCCGGCTCGGCTCCTGGGCCGAGGTGATGAGCGGGTGGGCCCGGGAGGGCACCCCGCTGTTCCGTCTGCAGTGGGTGGAGCGCACCGTGTCCGAGGACGGTGAGGCGATGGGCGCCTACCTGGGTGAGAACGTGGCCCTGCCGACCAGCTCCCCGGTCGTCCGCTCCTATCTCGAGCTCCTCGAGCGAGCGGCACCGCTGTCGGAGCGCCACGAGGTCTACGTGGCGCTCAGCATCTCCTCGCGCAAGGCCTTCCGCCAGATCCGTCGGGCGGGCGGCGGCGACAAGGGCGCGTGCGAGGTCCTCGTCCGGGAGCTCAACACTCTCATGAGCCGCCTGCGCACGGCCGAGGTCAATGTCGACGGCGTGCTGGGCCCTCGCGAGCTCGCCCGGACCATGCGCACCGCCTTCGACCCGGCGGCCGCCGAGGGCCTGGTGTTGCGGGGGCGAGCCGATGGAACCCTCGCCGGCGCGTCACCCAAGAACGCCTTCCCGGTCGGCACCGAGGCGCACTGGGACTGCTACCGCACCGACGGCGCATGGCACGCCACCTTCTGGATCGCGGAGTGGCCGAGGCTGGACGTGGGCGCCGACTTTCTGGCTCCGCTCCTGCTGCAGACGACTGCGACGCGCACGATCAGCGTGGTGATGGAACCGGTGCCGCCCGCGAAGGCGACCAAGGCGGTGGAGATGGCCAGGACGTCGTTCATGGCCGACGAGGAAATTCGCACCAAGGCAGGGTTCCTGTCCTCGATCCGACGCCAACGCGAGCACGAGGCGATCGTGCGGCGGGAGCAGGAACTGGCCGACGGCCACGGAGAGTTCCGCTTCTCCGGGTTCGTGACCGTGACCGCAGGTGACCGCGAGAGTCTCGAGTACGCCGCAACCGAGGTCGTGCAGAGTGCCCACCAGTGTCGGCTGGACCTGCGTCGTCTCTACGGGGAACAGGACGTGGCCTTCACCGCCACGATGCCGTTGGGTCGGGGGCTGAAGTGACCAGCGTCCCTCGGCCCGCTGTGCCGCGGTGTGACGGCTGACGCGGCCAGGTCATGATCATCGGTGCCGGGCTATTCGCTTGCCTGTTGGCGGCCGTCGTGCTCGGGGTGACGGTGGTGATGGGTTCGCGCCACAGCGAGCTGCGTCTGTCCCCGCACCGCGTGACGACGGCGCACCTCCAAGCCGCCTACCCGTTCATGTGCGAGGGCGGTCTCGGAGGACGAGGGGTCTACATCGGCCAGGAGATCCTGGGCGGCTCGTTCACGTACGACCCGTGGGAGCTCTACGGCCGCAACCTCTTAACGAACCCCAACATCGTGATCGCCGGCCAGGTGGGTCGCGGCAAGTCGAGCCTCACCAAGTGCTGGCTCTGGCGGGAGCAGGTCTTTGGACGCAAGGCCGCGATCATGGACCCCAAGGGCGAGTACGGCGACCTGGCCGCCGCCCTGGGCGTGGAACCCATCCGCCTTGCCCCCGGCGCCGGCGCGCGCCTCAACCCGCTCGATCCGGGACCGGGCGCAGCGGACCTGGGCCCCGAAGAGGTGAGCCGGCGCCAGAGCGGCCTGTTGCAATCGGTGGCGGCGGCCGCACTCGGCCGGGGTCTTGCGCCGCGCGAGAAGGTGGCGTGCGATCTGGCGCTCGCGGCGGTGGCCGAGGCGGGGGTCGCGCAACCGACGCTGATCCACGTGGTCGAGGCCCTGCTCGCGCCCACCGGGGAGATTGCCTCGCGCATCCGCGCCACCGCCGAGGACCTGGCGCGCTCGAGCCACGACGTCGCGCTCGAACTGCGCCGACTGTGCGAGGGCGACCTGCGGGGCATGTTCGACGGCCCGACCTCTGTCGAGGTCGACTGGGAAGGCCCGGCGGTCATCTTGGATCTCTCCGAGCTGTTCCACTCCGACGCGCTCGGCATGCTCATGACCTGCGCCACAGCGTGGTTGCAGGCGGCCATCGCCCGCCCCGGCGCTGGCAAGCGCATCATCGTCGTCGACGAAGCGTGGGCCATCCTGCGCAACCTGGGAATCGCCCGCTGGCTGCAGGCCTCCTTCAAGCTGAGCCGTTCGTACGGGGTCTCCAACGTCTGCGTCATCCACCGACTGTCCGATCTCAAGGCGGCGGGCGCCGAGGGTTCCGAGGCGGTGCGCCTGGCCCAGGGGCTGCTGTCTGACGCCGAGACCCGCATCGTCTACAGCCAGCCCCCCGGCGAGGTGGAGGCAGCCGTGGACCTGTTGGGCCTCACCCAGACCGAGGCTGAACTGCTACCCGCCCTCGGCCGCGGGGTTGCTCTGTGGAAGGTCGCCCAGCGCAGCTACCTGGTCGAGCATCACCTGGGCACGGCCGAGCGGATGTTCGTCGACACCGACGCGCGCATGGGCGTGGGGATATGAGATGAGTGCGAACCCCTGGGGTGGCGGCGGCTCCCCCGGTGCCGACGCGACGCCGGGGCAGGGCGGGTTCGAGGGCCTATTGATCGCGCTCTTCGGGGTGGTCGTGGGGATCGCGCTGTTGGTCTGGGCGGCGGGCGAGGTGGCCGGACGACTCTGGGCAGGACGCTGGCCTCACGTCGGTGCCGCCGGCATGGCACCGGTGCTGGGGGGGTTGGCGCGTCACCCTGGGGATCCGAGACGCGCCTGGCCGCCGCCGGTTACGCCCTTGCTCCCCGGCGCCGTTGGCTTCTACGCCGTCCTGGTCGTCATGGCCGCGCTGGTGTTGGGCGCGGTCATGGCGGTCCGCCACCTCCTGGATAGGACGCACGACGACGGCACCAACGCCCGCTGGGCCCGCCCGCGCGAGCTTGGCCCTCTCATCGTGAAGGGGCCCGAACCTGGACGCCTGATCGTCGGTCGATCGGGCAACGCCCTGCTGGCGACGGAGAAACGCCAGTCCCTGGCCGTCATCGGGCCAACCCAGACGGGCAAGACAACGAGCTTCGCCATCCCCGCGCTCCTGGAATGGGATGGGCCGATCCTGGCCGCCTCGGTCAAAGACGACCTGCTCGGCACCACGTTCGCCTATCGCCGGCGCCAGGGACGGGTCTGGGTCTTCGATCCGACCCGCTCGACGCGGTACCCCAGCGCCGGGTGGTCGCCACTGGCGGCGATCGACGACTGGGGCGACGCCCAACAGATCGCCGGCTGGCTCTCCGGTGCAGCCGAGGCACGAGCCGGCCTGGAAGAGGCCGACTTCTGGCACTCGTCGGCCGAGAAGTACCTGGCGCCCTACCTGTGGGCCGCCGCCTGCGGGCGGGGGACGATGCGTGACGTCCTGCGCTGGGTCAACACCCGCGAGGTGGCTGAGGTTGACGGCATTCTCCAAGGCGTCGGGCCCACCGAAGCGCGGGATGAGGCGTGGGCCAACTGGAACCTCGAGGAACGCCAGCTCTCCTCGGTTATCGCTACCACCCGCATCGTGTTGAAAGCGTTCTCGGTGCCGAAGGTGGCAGCCATGTGCGACCACTGCGAGATCAAGCCCGAGAACCTGCTCAACGGCAAGGCCAACACGCTGTACCTGTGCGCACCACCGCATGAGCAACGCTGGCTGCGACCGCTCTTCGCCACCTTGGTCGAACAGGTCATCAACGCGGTCTACAAGCGCGCGGTCGAGGGCGAACCCGTTACCTCACCCCTCCTGGTGCTGTTGGACGAGGCAGCCAACATCGCCCCCTTGCGCGAGCTCGACACCTACGCGTCCACGGCCGCCGGCGTCGGCATGCAGCTCGTCACCATCTGGCAGGACGTCGCTCAGATGACCGTGCGCTACGAGGACCGGGCCCACAGCGTGCTCAACAACCACCGGGGCATCGTGTTGCTCTCTTCCATCTCTGATCCGGCGACGCTGGAGTACGGAACCCGCCTCATCGGCCACCACGAAGTCGCCCACGAGTCGGTAACCCGCGGCATGGCCGGGGTGCGCTCGACGTCGGAGTCGACCATTTACCGGCCGCTCGCGCCTGCGGATGCGCTCCGGCGCATCATGCCGTTGCGCGGCATCCTCTTGTACGGCCACCTGCGACCGGCCCAACTGCGCCTGCGGCCCTACTACCGCGAGCGGGAGCTCAACGCCCGCGCGCTCGCGGGCTCGAGAGAGCAGCATGAGGCTGAGCCAGGAAGGTGGTACTGGCCTCGCTCTCGACAGCCACCGCGTTTAGATGTCGAGTTGGACATCGCCGCTGAGCGTTGACATACGGGCCTGCGAGCTGCCCTCTCTCGACGGCCTCTGACCCGGACCGGGCTCGCGGAGCCGTTCAGCGCTACCGGTACGCCCTCGCGGACTGATATTCGGCTCGCCTCTTCGGAGCGCCCCTGACCGGCACTTATACGGGTGATCCACCACCCGGGCGAACCGCCTGAGGAACCTTGCCTCGGGCGGAGCTCGGACAAGGAGGATTCCCGTGGTCTGGTCTCCGCAGGTTCGCCGAGTCGCCCGT